>Ga0209570_1000118_pt1 | contig 180219 bp, 174 predicted proteins | sample EBPBio172007_DNA_FD_185861 | JGI IMG/M metagenome (GOLD analysis project Ga0209570, IMG submission 185861) | Wastewater treatment Type I Accumulibacter community from EBPR Bioreactor in Madison, WI, USA - Reactor 1_9/17/2007_ DNA (SPAdes)... | ecosystem: Engineered > Bioreactor > EBPR >... | reverse complement strand
AACTGCACAATCCGATCTAGAAATTAAAGCCACTCTTCCCTCATCCATATTATTTCTCAATTTATAAGTGCCATCTTCAATCGCTTTAAAATAGACGGAGATCATTGCTTCAGCATATTGTGAATTTCTAAGAATGATATAATCGATCTCCTGTCTTTGAATATATGCTTCCGTGTAACCATGGTCGATTTTTTCTACGCTGACATTCATCGGATTAACCGCATCCATCAAAGAAATGTAAACGATTTGCTTAACATTTGCATTAACACAAGCATCTACAAAATCCTTATGCGCTTTCTGTCTCTTTTCACCAATAAATGGCATAGAAATCAATAGTGCTTTATCAGCATCCTTTAAGATATTTAAATCAGGTTTTTCTTTTAATAAATTAACAACAGCTGTCTTAATGCCCATTTGCTCATATTTCATTAAGCCTGCTTCATTTGGTGACGTAAATAAGAGGCTTTCTTTTGGCAATAATTCCATAATTTTTGATGCAACCACACTACCAAAGCTGCCATCAACACCACTAACTACAACTTTATTCAACATAATTTTCTCCTAATATAAACATACCAATAGATAACTCCCACACAGAAGCTACCGCCAATTAAGTTGCCCAATGTTACAGGCACCAAATTGTCAACAACAAACGTTGACCAGTTGAGATGCGCCAACACATCTGTACTTAATCCCAATGAGACTGCCTTCTCAACTACTTTTGGAGATGACTTTAGTAAAATCCCCGCTGGAATGTAATACATATTGGCGATACTATGTTCAAACCCAGATGTCACGAAAAGCCAAATTGGAAATAAGATTGCCAATACTTTTCCAGAAATATCTTTTGCAGCATAGCCCATCCAAACTGCCAAACAGACTAACCAATTGCACATAATGCCTAAAACAAAGGCTTGTATAAAAGAAAGGCTTACCTTTCCTGATGCAATCTTTAGTGTTATTGCACCCAATTCATAACCACCACTGTTTAGTAAACCCGACACATTCACCATATAGACAATACACATCGATCCGATGAAATTACCAACGTAGACGATTAATAAATTTAATAGGAAATCCAAAATTGAAACCCGTTTCTCCATAACTCCAACGACAATCAAATTATTTCCTGTAAATAAATCAGCACCAGCAATGACAACCATCATTAGACCTGTACTAAACATAAGACCCGCGAGCGCTTTGCCCAATCCATACGTCGATGCACTAGCTAATAAATTGAACGCAGCCATATTTGATCCCTCAGCAGCAAATGCGATAAATGCACCTGCTAAACCTGCTAGTATCATAGTTTTTATATGGTCACGACCTACTTTTTTTTCAGCAATGACGACAAACGCTTCAGCGATTTCTTCGGGACTGTTAAAGTGTTTCTCACTCACTATAACGCCTCCTAATCTTATTTATCTTGAAGCTGACTCATAACTGCTGTATAAATTTCATCTGCCATTTTACATCCTTGTAAAACAACTCCTTCAACTTCTTTATCAAATTCAAATGCCACATCTCGCCGCTTCATCATTTTAGTATTTATAAGTACATTCAGTTGAGCACTTTGAAGTGCGCTCTTACATAGCAACACACCAGTTCCGACATCACTTATGGCAATTGCTGTACCTATTTTTGAATATCGCTCATGAATTTTTATTGCTTCTAAAACCAATTTTGATAGCATCATTGGGATCTTAGCCGCTTCAAACAAAGCCATTTCCATGGCTTCATCTTTAATTTTTTTTTCATCAATAGTTTCAGATGGTAAACCATAAGCTCTTGATAATGGCAGAAATGCGTCCATATCTGCTTGGACCATCTTTTCAAATTCAAGCCTAAGACTTTGAGATCGCAAATTCAGTGCATTAATTTCATCTTGATGGTCGTGATACTTTTTCTTACCTACAGTTAAAGCACCTACCATATTTCCAAGGGCGATTCCTAATGCTGAAACATAGGCAATTGCACTCCCACCACCAGGTACTGGTGCCCTGGTGGCAAGTTCACTAGAAAACTGAATACATGTTTTCTCTAACATTTTTCACCTTCTTAAACGTCTAATATTACGAGGCGGTATCGGTAATTATTTCTGGGCAACTCGTTTTTATATGCCCATTATTCTCACATGAAATAACGACATGCCTTAATAAGATAGTTGTTGTAATTGCTCCCACGCCTCCATGTTTTGGTGTAATTGCCTTAACGTGATCTACAACATTATCAAAATCCACATCACCACAAATACCGCCATCGCCATCATCGTTAATGCCTACATCTATAACTGTGGTATTTCCATCAAAGTAGGTTGCATCAAACCGTTTTGGAGTGCCTGTTGCAACTACAACAATATCTGCGTTTTTAGAAAAAAATCTAACATCTCGCGTCATTGAGTGGCACATTGTAACAGTTGCGCTTTCATTTGCTAACAGAAGAGCTAAAGGTTTTCCAACTACTAAGCTCGTTCCAATCACAGTTATATTAGAACCTCTTAATGGAACATTATGGTATTTAAAAAGCTCAACGATTGCTTCGGCAGTACAAGGTGCAAATGTCTGTTGGTTCCTTTCTAGTAGTCTTGATAGACTCATTACAGACATGCAATCTACATCTTTATGAATTGCAATCAGTTTGGATAACCGATCCATATTTAGATGGCTTGGAAGTGGTCTAAACATCATTATGCCATGAACTGTTGAGTCCTCGTTTGCAGCAGATAGTATCTTTTCAATTTCACTTTGTGTCACATTTAAATCAAACAATTTTATTTCAAGGAGAATACCAATCTTTTGACACAATTTACTTATACTTTTCTCGTAGGAAAGATCATCAGGCCTTTCTCCGACCCGAAACAGCACAAGCTTTGGAATTCGCCCTGTTTGAACCAGTGAATTCACACGTTTAAACAAATCCTTCTGGATCCATTCTGAAACTGGTCTTCCTTCTAATCTAAATGACATCCCGACCTCCTATGATAGGCCAATTATTTCGCCATCACTTGTTATATCCATGCCATTTGCTGCTGGGATTTTAGGTAGTCCAGGCATGGTCATGATATCGCCAGTAATTGCAACGATAAATCCCGCGCCAGCAGATACCCTTACTTCTCTTACCGTTATATGAAATCCAGTTGGCGCACCTAAGAGCTTCGGATCATCTGAAAAAGAATATTGTGTTTTTGCCATACAAATTGGCATTTTATCTAAACCAAGCTTTTCAAGTGATTGAATTTGCTTTTTAGCTTCTGACGTGAATTCAACACCCTCTGCTCTATAAATTTCTTTGGCTATAGTATTGATTTTATCTAAAATACTGTCATTTTCATCATATAATAATTTAAAGCTCGATGGCTTAGTCTCACAGATCTCAACGACTTTTTGGGCTAGCTCTACACCGCCTTCGCCGCCTTTTGCAAACACCTCAGATAAAACAACTTCAATCCCCATATTCGAACAGCGTTTTTCTAATAGCTTAAGCTCCGCATCTGTATCAGTAGGAAATCTATTGATTGCCACAACCGATGGCACACCAAACTTACCAAGGTTTTCTAAGTGTCTTTCGAGATTCTCAATTCCTTTTTCAAGCGCTTCAAGATTTTCTTCTGCCAAAGCTTGTTTTGGAACACCACCGTTCATCTTCAATGCTTTTACAGTGGCTACGATTACTGCAGCATCAGGCGTAATATCTGCTAAACGACATTTGATATCAAAGAATTTTTCTGCACCGAGATCTGCCCCAAAGCCTGCTTCAGTTACAACATAATCTGCTAATTTCAGTGACATTTTTGTCGCCATAACAGAGTTACATCCATGTGCAATGTTTGCAAATGGACCACCGTGGATAAATGCTGGTGTATTTTCCACCGTTTGAACCAAATTAGGTCTAATGGCATCCTTTAATAAAAGTGCCATAGCACCTGTAGCTTCAAGGTCACCTGCAGTTACAGGTTCACCTGAAACATTATAAGCAACAATCATTTTTGCAAGTCTTTTCTTTAAGTCTTCAAGGCTTGTCGCCAAGCATAAGATCGCCATAATTTCTGAAGCAACCGTAATATCAAATCCTGAAGCTCGTGTTACACCGTCTCCTTTTCCACCTAAGCCGATAATGATATTTCTAAGTGAACGGTCATTCATATCAACGACATGGCGCCATACGATTTTTTTAATATCTATATTAAGTCCATTTCCTTGATGAATATGGTTGTCTAGTAAAGCTGCTAACAAATTATGTGCAGAAGTAATCGCATGAAAATCTCCTGTAAAATGTAAATTGATATCGTCCATCGGTACTACCTGTGCATAGCCACCACCAGCTGCACCACCTTTGACACCAAAGCATGGACCAAGTGAAGGTTCTCTTAAAGCGGTTATCGCAGTCTTTCCAATCTTATTAAGACCCATGGATAAGCCTACGTTTGTGGTCGTCTTTCCTTCTCCTGCTGGTGTGGGGTTTATCGCAGTAACTAATATAAGCTTGCCATTTTTTTTGTCTTTTTTACGCTCTAGTACATCCAAAGCCACCTTTGCTTTATACTTCCCATACAAATCTAATTCATCATCTTGTATTCCCAAAGTGTCCGCAACTTCTTGTATGTTAATCATTTTTGCTTCTTGAGCAATCTGTACATCAGTTTTCATAATTTCTCCTCTTTAAAATTTAACTTAAATTCTTTACATATACCTAAACCCCTTATTGTATAAAGCGCTTAGAAGGATAAAATTAAAACATTTGGTTTTATGATCATGATCTTGTATTAATTATAAAACATTCATCACTTTGGTGCATTGGACACAACTGCACATATTTTTTGAATTTTTCAACAATTTTGCATAAAAAAAAGATATCCCCCTGAAGTGTTATCTTCAACGCTTTGGGATATCTCACAAAATTTATGGTGTAAATACTCATAAGTTTTCAACAAACATACACGAAAGTAATATATATCGTATTTCTTCATCGGTTAAATGATTAAAATCTAATGACAATAGTTTTGCAATTTTATTAATTCGATACAGCAATGTATTTCGATGAATAAAGAGCATTTGAGCTGTATAATTTAAGTTACGGCCGTTATGAAGGTAGAGATGCATGCACCTTATAAGTTCTCTCATTGAGTCATCGTTTTTCGCCCAAAGCTCATAGATTTCAGGATGACAATAGCTTCGAAGATCATGTACATCTGTGAGGACTTTAATTATGTGTTCACGAACACAGTTATCATACTGTAAAATAACACCATTGTCTCCATCTACGAGTAACTGACTTGCAAATGCACATTGAACGAAGTAGGCATCAAGATGCGAAATTCCTGTAAAGGGAGAGCTTAAACCTGCATAAAGACTGAATTGATTTAACATCCCTTCAAATGACTTTTTAAATTTCTCAGATTTAACATCATAATCATTTACACGACATAAAACGACGATAGTCTCTTTATAATGAACAACTAATGCATTCTTAAAAACATTTTTTATGTGTTTGATGTACGGTATTGCCCTTATCGGTATATCAAATGCAACATTCGCTCGTATGGCAAACAACTGAAAGGGATCTGTTTCTTTCCAGTTCATATTTTTAAAATGCAGTTTCATAAGATCATGTGATACTTGTACTCCATCTAATAGCTTTGTTAAAAAAGTGGTTTCATTATCAAAAATTAACCGTGCCTCTTCATTATTTCTAAAATATAGTTTTAAGAAATTATTTATATATTGAATAATATCCAACTGACCTTCTGTAATTTCGCAATTTATATCCACAAGACCTAAAGCACCAAAAGCCTTGTTATCAATTTTAAGCTGAGAGGTGACATAAGTGTGATCAATATCCATAGTGGTATGATAAATCATAGGTTTATTTTCATCAAAAGTCTTCTTTGAAATTTCTTGTTGCTCATCAGGGCTATAGAAATCAAAAGAAGCATAATTATCTCTGATTACACCTTCCCATATCGTCCCCTCAATTGAGCCTTCAAACGTACCTGCTTTTGCAATCAATGCCAACTGATTGTCAAAAAGTGCTATCGGATTTTTTAATAACTGCGAGGCGACATTTAACAAGCTTCTTATATTGTCTTTTTTAAGTATACGCATCATTACCAACTGTTTCCATCTCTCGAACTGAAAAAAATATTCGTTTACAGCCTTAAATACAGATAAAAGCGGAAATTCATCTGATAACTCAATGAAAAGATCTGTTGTTTTTGTGTCGATTAATCCTTCTAAGGTACCGATCGAAATAATATGCTTAGCTGTAATCATTTCAGGACTCGAGAGACCGATACGATCCACACAAAAAAGTATCGTAGCATCATCAACATCTGACGCATCCGTGAGAATTTCAACCTTTTCAAAGTACTTGTTGAGACACTTTTCGTTATGAATTTTCGGCTCAAAAGGTGCGAGTATGTCCATCAGTATATTGGTATTTACTTTCATTTGTCCTCCAAAAATGTGTGACAATCGCTACGAATCATATTTTTATGATGCACCAGTAAAGGAACTCTGTCAAATACCAAATGTATAACAACTTTTGAAAATCCTCATTAAAGCTTTAACTCTACTCTCCTTTAATCTTCCTAAATTTCACATAATTTTTTCATTCATGATCTTCATAGACATCAAATCAATATAAAAAACACCACACGAAAGTCTTTTGTACAAGACTTTTGTGTGGTGTTTTGTGTTTTTGTCTTTTATAAAAGACTTTTTTGAGTGCTTATTTGCTATCTGAATTCCTTCTTTGTGACTTAGGTAAATGCATTAATTATGTCTCGAACATATTTAACATTTTGCCAAACTGCTTTATCACCTACAGCAACAAATCGAAATTTAGCTCTACTTAATGCAACGTTCACCATATTGGGTTTTAGTCCTACCCAATTTGCAGCTCCCATGCCACTATCACTATCACATCCTAATATCAGAATGACCTCAATTGATTCTTTACCTTGGAATTTGTGGATTGTACCTATATTATTACATAGCCATTCACTTATATTAATATTTCCTTGATCCTTAAATTTTTTCTGAAGTTCATACTGCATCCCAACAATAACACTATTAAATGGACTAATCAAAAATGTATCGGGCATAACTTTATACAAGTTATAATATGAAAAAATCCGATCGGCAATATAGGCTCCTTGCTCTTGAACATAATGATCCTTTTTTCCCCTTTCAGCACCCTTAATATCAATCCATTGGCTTCTTTCAAAGACAAAATTAAACAAATCACTTTTATCTATCGTTTCATTAATCATATGGTTATCGTAGGCAATTTTATTGAAGATATTGAAAATAGAGTCAATGGATCTACGATGAACTACAAGTGGACAACCTACCCAATTCTTTTTATCATCGAAGTTTCTGTAACCGCCGTATTTATTTGTACAGTCTGCAAATTGTTGAAGTGATAATGTTTGGTCCTCATAACGATTGTTTACTTTGTGCTTCTGTGCAAAACGAATCATTAATTCTTTAGGTATTGTTAAAATTGGCTCAACCTGAAAAGGGTCTCCAACAACAATTGTTTTTTTTGATCTTAAAATTGCACCTACAGAGGCCTGAGGTGTTGCTTGTCCTGATTCGTCAAGTATAAGACAGCCAATCGAAGTCTCGCCCACATACTTCATAAAACTAGAAACAGAAGCAAATGTTGTAGATATAACAGGAACAGAAATCAAAATACTATTCATAATTGAATTTCCAAATTTCTGTTTATTCCTCTCTAGAATTTCTCCATTATTCTGGTTGATAAAGATATTAATATTCTTTTTAATCTCTTCCGAATTACAAATAAATGCCTTATGCAGCTGTAGAGCTTCGTAAAATAACTCTTCTCTAATTTTATCGTACTCGTCATTAACCCATGGACATGTAATTTGTAAAGTTCTATCTGATTGAAAGTCCTTCCAGAATTTTGAATCAACATAATTTTTTCCAAACTCTTTTCTATCCATTTCTATTTTTTGTCTTACTTCAAATACTTCCAATGCAATTGCATTATATTTTTTCTCTATACTCTCCGCTTGAGACAATAAAATATGCTTATTTTTTTCAAGCTTCCTTAATGTTTCAAGTTTGGCTTTTAAATCTTTACTTAAATTAAGTTTTTCTTCTGAAAGTCTATAAAGTTCCATCAACTTACTATTTTTTTTAAATAAAAATGGAAATATTTTAACATACCAGGGTAGTATTTTTTCAATGGTTACTATATTATCTTCAATTGCATTTATATCCTCTTTAAAATCACAAATTGATTGATTGAGTTCAAGAATTGAACCATTTAGTGTATTTAGCTCTAACCGTTTATTCTCTAAATTCAATTTCTCTTCTACTTCATTTTTTTCTATTTCATGTATGTATATACTTCGATCAAAAACTTCTTCAATTTTATGGCGATAATTTTCCACTTCAGCATATTTTAAATCAAATTTTTCTTTTTGATTTGTCCATGAAATTTCTTCTTCAAAGTAATCCCTAATGTGTCGCTTATTGTTTTCTTTTGATCCATAATAATAAGCGTTAATAAATTTAGAAATATTCTCTTTATTTCCTAGTCTTGCTGATATCAACCCCCAAGTAGGTTTATCTTCTCCTAAAATGTTTGAAACAATTTCATTAAAATAAATATCTGTATCTCCACAATTATCAAAAATACCTGATTTACCACCTCTAACAGAATTCAGAAGTGGTAACTCGCATGAAATGTTTTCCACTGCCAAATTATTGTTTGATGCCACTATCATTCCATAGCTGCATAGTAGTTCATCTAGCTCATAATAATACTTGTGATATTGAGTAGGATGTTCAAAGTCTACCTTCTTAAATGCATCTGAAGGTTTACTATATGACGTCATTACTTTGGCTCTTTTTACAATGTTATCTGCAATGATTTCTTTTAATAAGGTTGTTTTGCCAGTTCCAGGAGGACCATTTACAGAAAAAATCTCACCTTCTTCTTTACTTTTCGTACTCAAATTAATTGCTACCTGTTGCATAAAACTTGGGTTAAAAGCTGTTGGCCACTTCCCAAACGGATAATTTTTAGGATTTAACAGGTCCTTTAGCACTAAAACTTCTTTGTCAACCTCTAGTCTATCGATAGAAGTATTAGAAGAATTATCGTTCTGGCTCTCTATAAATGCTTTTAAAAATTTGTGATTATCGATTTTAGCCTTTGCAAGCTCTAAATCATTTATGTAGAAACTCGGAAAAATATCTGTTGCAGTATCATCAATGTCATCTTTTTCCTTAATTTTTTGTTTCTTATATTTTCCTGTAATCAAATTGGCCTCAGTTACAAATTCTAAAGCATTATAAGTCTTTTCAATAATCAACTTGATAGCTTCCTCATCAAGTCTTCTGTCCAAAGAGCAGATATATGAGTTTATTTCAGAATTAAACTGATCAATTCGATTCTCATTTAATTCTACATCTAAAGTTTTGTTTTTGATTATTTGACAACAGGCCCAAACGAAATGCGATATATTAAATGATTCTTGAATATAAAAACCATTCTCACTGATATTTAATGCACAAATTAATGACTTACTATTGTCTACTTCAATTCTACTATCTTCAGCTTTTATAGCATCTATCATCCTCATAATAATGCTATTTGTAGATAAATTACCTAAATATACCTTGAAAATACAATCCGTTTCGGTATTATCTAACCATGGAAATTTAATTCCTTCTGAAAAATTCTTGTAGCTAGAGTCTGTAATCGAATCTGGAGAAAAAAACTCCAAATCTTTCCAATAATCTAAGATGTTCTTTGCCTCCATTAAAACGTCCTTCCTTATCTTGTATTATTAAACTGCAATGAACAATTTATGTCCAAAATACTTGTTTACCTATGCTTCGGTTATGAATACCTCACAAACTATGGTTCATTCTAGTTGAACAGTACATAATTTTCAGGCAAATGGTTCTGTCATTAAACTATTTTAATCTGCTTTGGAGATCATTAATAGCGTTTGACATCCCTCATACATTATGTCTTTTGACCCAACAGCTCCACTTAAAATTACATTATTTATCTTTTATGCAATTAAATAACTCAAAATCTATATTTTATGATACTTTTAAAAATACTGCAAATATATCAAGAAATTAAACTTAGAAGTGCAACTGTAATCATGAATAAAATAAGGAGAGTAACCATTTTCTGATAACTCTCCCGTTAATAACTCTGTATACAGAAAGGATGCTCTTGCTTTGACTTACACCACTCACTTATGATAAGGTTCACCCTTCATGATCCTGAATCCCCTGTAGATTTGCTCCAGCAGAATCACCTTCATCATCTGATGTGGGAAGGTCATTTTAGAGAAGGATAAGGCAAAATTTGAACGTTTTAAGACCGTATCGGAGAGACCTAAGCTACCGCCGATGATGAACACCACGTCTGAGTTTCCTTCGACGCCCAGCGCCTCGAGTTTTTCTGATAATCCTTCTGAGGTCAGCTGCTTTCCAGCGATTTCTAACGTGATAACGTACTGGGTGTCTTTAACCTTTGACAGGATGCGTTCGCCTTCCTTATCTTTAATTTGATTCATTTCTTTTTCAGACAGGGTTTCAGGTGCCTTTTCATCAGGCACCTCTATCTGGGTCAGGGTACAGTATTTGGTCAGCCTTTTCGCGTATTCGTCGATGGCCTCAGTAAAGTACCGTTCTTTAATTTTTCCCACACTTATAATGGTGATTCGCATCTAAGCCATCCTTGTTTAGATTTCAACCTAAGATTCACTCTTTAGAGTTCGATAAGCTCGTATGCATCCGACCCTAATCCGATTTTCACTGCATGGACGATGGTTTCTCTGCCATCATCGAAGAGCTTTTCGCCAGACTCCTTCTGGAGCAGGTCGATACACGCCGCATCGATGGCCACAGGGTCTTTAGAGGCGAACACGCCGATATCGGCTGCCACGGGGTGCATATGCTGGCCCATACAGTCGCATTCTGGTGTCACATTAATGAGGAATGAGATGTAGAGGTTATCCTTACCAAGCTGAGCGCCATAAGCGTATTCAGCCACTTTTTCTTTAAAGTTTTTGCCACTCCAATCGCTTTGTATCGCACCTACTGGACAAACGGCGATACAGCCTGCGCAGCCCACACACTTGTCATGGTCGATGAACGCCGCTTTTTTACCGGAAGCTTCCTGCATCTCGATGGCATCCACATCACATTTGAGGATACAAAGGCCACAGGCGGTACATCTAGAGGCTTTTACCACTGGGTTGATTCCAGCATGCTGCGCCATCTTACCGCCACGTGCGGCAAATCCCATGGAGAGCTGTTTCATGGCGCCACCGAAGCCAGCAGATCCATGTCCCTTAAAGTGGCTCATAACGATAAACTGCTCGTAGTCGCCGAAGGCTTTGCCGATCTTGCAGCTTTTGAAGAATTCTTTATCGATTTGAATCTCATCAAACGCTTCGCCACGTTCACCATCGGCGATGATGATCGGTAGCTGATCAAATCCATGCGCCTTTGCAATCTCTAGATGACTATCCGCTGTGGTACGCGAGCCTCTATATAATACGTTGGTTTCGATATAGGCTGATGGAATGCCTTGGTCCTTCAGATAATCGATGACGCCTTCATAGCAGGTTGATGGGACATACGTCTTATTTCCTTTTTCGCCAAAATGGACTTTGATGGGAACTGTCCCTTTAAAGGTGTGTTTCTGTTCTTTTATTAAAGTCTCCATCAGCTGAAGAGCCGCTTCACTCAGCGCATGATAATCCTTATTCTCTACCCTTTTAAAATAAACCTTAGACATATTGCCTCCTTTTATCAAATACCCTATTATATCCTAAATCTGTTATAACTCTTTATGCCATCAGCAGATTCGCCATATGCTGTTTGACTTTATTTGCCCACTGTGGATCCGTCGCATATCGTTTTCCGATGCTATCGATGGACACGCCATTATAATAGGTTCCACCTGGTGTTAAGTAGGCTTCCGATAGATATTTGGCCACCACTTCGATGCCTTCCGCTTTCGTCGCAAACGTCGATGCACTCTCATAGGGCGAGCTATCATAAGCCTTAAACCCGAAGATGTTGTTCTTTTCAGTGGCGATTTTACTCGACCCAAAACCCGATTCATGCGCGGCGAGTCCCGTTAAAAACCAGGCGTTGACGCCATACTTCTTCTCAGCAGCGACAAACGCTTCACCTAAACCTTCCAGTCCGGTACCAGCGAGCTTTGCGTCGATTGCTGCCCCTGACGCACCACTGCCTAACCTAACATCGTCATAAACGGCGTTGACCGAAGTCGCTGTGAAGTTACCGCCGGCAGTTGAGAGCGTAGAAGTGCCTCCGATCAAATTCGCCCCTGTATCTACACCTAACTTCGTACGCAATATTTCATCGAAACGCGACTTCGCTGTATAGTAGCTCTGACTCGGGCCCTCAAAGCTGGTTTTTATATACTTGTTGAAATCGATCTTATTTGACATAAAACACTCACCTTTCAATCGATACGATTTACTTGCTTTCTAACCGTAACTTAACTTGTATCAAAGCCTCAAATCCCCTATAATGAGGACATATGACACGCTCATCATACGCGAAGGAGACTTATGGAGACACTTAATAAAAAGACCCTATGGGGTTTTGGATTCGGCAACTTGGGTTTCGGCCTCGTCACACAAATAGTATCGGCCTATTTGGTTTTTTATGCAACCGTTATTTTAGAAATGTCCGGCGCTTCCATCGGCCTTCTGGTCTCCATCGGTATCATTTGGGATGCTGTTTCTGACCCCATCATGGGATACCTCTCCGATATGACGCGCAGCAAGCGCTTTGGTCGTAGACATCTCTACCTGATTATCGGCGGTCTGGGAACGACCGTAACCAACCTTGCCCTCTGGTTTATTCCGAAGGAATATAGCGAGCTGGTAAAATGGCTCCTCATGATCAACCTCGTACTACTTCTAAAAACATTTACGACGATTTATATCACACCCTATACGGCACTGGCTGCTGAAATCAGCGATGATTACACGGACCGTACACGTATTCAGGCCGTTAAAACGACATTCTTCCTACTCGGTATTTTTTTAGCCACTGCGTTTGGCATGCTCGTGTTCTTTAAAAGCACTCCCGAGTATCCTGTAGGCCAATTAAACCCTGCTGGCTACCATCGCATGGCCATCTTTGCATCTGTTCTAATGTTTATCTCCATGGCATCGTCGTACTTCGCAACGAACAAAATGATACCACAGCTTAACTCACGTCTTTTAAGTACGCCTAAGCTTAACGTTAAGACGTTTTTCATCGAAATCTATAACTCTTTTAAAAATCGGGATTTCCGTGCCGTGGTGCTCGGTTATCTATTTACCAATATCGCCAGTGCACTGATCAGTACATTGGGACTCCACGTTTACACCTACACCTTTTTCCTCGATAATAGAGGCATCGCTGCCATCGTAGGATCACAGCTGGTGCTAAGTATCGCTAGCCAGCCTTTCTGGATCAAATATTCTGATAAGCATGAAAAATCCCGTGCCATTAAGCTGGGTATCATCTTATCGGTCATCGCCAGTGTCTACTTCTTACTCTGCGTCATCCTTAAGGATGCCATCGGTGGAAACGTCCTTTATCTGCTACCTTTCGGTATCCTCGCAGGCTTCGGAACGGGTGGACTTTTCACCATGCCACAGGCCATGGTCGCCGACTCAGTCGACGCACAGGCACTGGCCACTGGTACTCGTCAGGAAGGCGTCTTTTATGGTACTTTGACGCTGGGCTATAAATTATCACAGTCCGTGGCGATATTTCTCCTCGGTGTTGCCCTCGATTTGTTGAAGTTCGATTCATCAAGGGATGTTCAAATGGAGTCCACTGTTATCGGCCTTTCGCTACTCCTCGCTTTCGGCTGCATTATCAGCTTGATACTTGCTTACATCACCTATAAGCCCTATAGCCTCACGAAGCAGCGAATGAAAGAAATCCATGCAGACCTCAAGCACATCAAGGATTCTGAAAATCTAACGCCATCTGACGTTACACACTAATTACTCCGCCTTTTCCAAATGAAAATCATATGTCATCTCGGCAACCTGTGAAAGGGTATGATAGATGGAACAGTACTCCGTGGCCAGCTTAAAGGCTTGATCCACCCCTGTTTCCTTCTCGGCACCCACACACTTGGCGCTGACATTTACCCACTTCAGGGTCGTCGGTACTTCGGTTCTTTTTTCACCTGTTATATCCATTTCAAAGCGCACGAATTCGATGCGCTTTTTTTTCATGATATCTAAAAATGTCGAGTAAAGGCAGGCACCTAAAGCCCCTAAAAGCATGTCATAGGGCGCAACAGTATCTTCCTCGACACCTATTTTCACGCGACCCTTCGGTGCTATGAGCTCTCCTTTAAAGGAATTGCTAAACGATAATTTCACTTCTTTTCTGTCCATAATCTTTATTCCTCTCTTGTAAGTTTCCTCGAATGGTTCTCTATCGATGTGACTATGTCACATCACTCTCTTTATTTTATCATAGGCTGTTGAATAATGAAACGCGACATGGTAAAGTTTAATCATCCCCTGCGAGGGGGGTATCCCTTATTGATTTCTATTCTTTGTGGACATACCAAGCGGTGTTTTTTCCTCATAACACCATATGCCACCTGACGCGAGAGCGTCTTTTTTTTATTTAATAATTCTCAATTTGAGAATTTAAAGCTTGTATTCTCATTTTGACACCGATTTACAGGTGAGTTCTCATTTTGAGACGAATCCTGTGTTATGCGCTTCACTTCGACTGAGGATTTTGAACAGGTACAGCGAATTTAAGCATTGGCACAGCTTTTGCGGTAGAAAAAGACAAGAAGAAACCCGAAAAGGAGTATCCGGATATGAAAATGAGCGCGAGAGAACTGGATCAAATGGTGGTGGAAAAGTTAAAAGCAGAGGTCAAGCCCGCCATGGGATGTACAGAGCCAGTAGCGGTGGCACTGGCAGTGGCAAAGGCGAGAGAGCTTTGTTTAGAAGATGCGCCTGTGCTATACGACGATTTAAGGGTCTCAGTGTCAGTGAGTCCAAACATTTTTAAGAACGGACTTGCCGTGGGAATCCCTGGAACGGATCAGGTTGGTCTCGTGATTGCATCGGCGTTAGGACTTGTTTCGTGCCACAGCGCACGGGGCCTAGAGGTCTTCAGCGAAGTAAAACCAGAGGACATCAAGACAGCCTTCAGCTTCATCAAAGCAGGTAAAGTAAAAATCGCCATCGCTGATACCGATAAGAAAGTCCTCGTGGACGCCACTGTCTATAATGGTGCCGAAGCTTTCGGCCGCGCTGTCATCGAGGATCGACACGACCAATTCGTGAAACTAGTCTCGCATAGAGGCGAGCTCTTAGCCATCTCTTCTGAAGTCTGTAAAGCGCAAAATAATCACCCTTTATACGATTTATCCATAGGTGAAATTCTCGACATCGTGGAGCGTCTGCCTTTTGAAGAGATACGGTTTTTACTCGATGGCTATGCCATGAACGAAGAAATGGCTAACTATGGGCTTTCGAAGCCACTGGGCATGAAGGTGGGCTGGACGCTGGAGGAGAACACGAAAAAGGGACTGCTATCAAACGACCTGATGAACCGCGCCATGGTGCTCACCGCAGCGGCTTCAGATGCGCGCATGTCAGGTGCTTCACTTCCTGTCATGAGCAGTAATGGTAGTGGTAATAACGGCCTCACCGCCATCCTCCCCATCGTCGCCTATACGAAGATACACGAAACCTCCGATGACGCTTTAGCGAGGGCTGCTGCCATCACCCATCTCATCAACAGTGTCATTAAGCATAACATCGGGCGGTTATCCGCACTATGTGGCTGCGGTGTTGCTGCAGGAACCGGTGCATCAGTGGCCATCACATGGCTCATGGGCGGTTCGCGTGAACAAGTGACCGGTGCGATCCAGAACATGGTGGCGAATACCACCGGCATGATTTGCGATGGGGCAAAGGTAGGATGTGCACTCAAGCTCGCCACTTCCGCCTCAGCCGCTGTACAGTCAGCCCTTCTGGCGGTGAATGGCGTCATCGTTCCTTCTGGAAACGGCATTATCGGAAAGACCGCAGATGATACCATCGTCAACCTAGGCATCCTCTCTAAAAACGCCATGGACACCGTGGACCGTGTGATTTTAGACGTAATGCTGGAGCAAGTGGAGTAAATTAAAAGGAGTTGAAGCCTATCCTATTTTAGATAAGCCTCAACTCCTTGTTTTATTCTCGTTCCAGTTTTACCTAAATTTAGAACGTCAATTGATTCGTATCGAAGCTCGCCCCTTCCAAAGACCCTTTTTCAGGAAGCTCAAGTCCGAATAGCTCTTTAATCACTTCCTCGATTCTGGTGATGCTGATGAATGTCAGCGCTGATTTCACCTCATCGGGTACTTGATCTAGGTCTTTAATGTTCTCCTCAGGGAGCAACACGCGTTTTACACCAGCGCGGTGCGCCGCGATGACCTTTTCTTTAATGCCGCCCACAGGAAGCACGTTGCCTCTTAAGGTAATTTCACCCGTCATGGCCACATCGGAAGGAATTTTTCTACCGAGAATCAGTGAAGCGATGGCTGAGAAAAGTGCAACCCCTGCAGAAGGCCCATCTTTTTGAACCGCACCTGAAGGCACGTGGATGTGAAGGTCTTTTTTACCGAATTCAAAATCGGCGATTTGGAAGGCGAGTCGGGATCTCACGAGACTAAGTGAAATACGTGCCGACTCCTTCATGACATCTCCCAGCTTTCCAGTGAGAATTAGCTGACCATTTCCTGGCATAAACGAACCCTCGATAAAGAGAATTTCGCCGCCTACAGGCGTCCAGGCAAGTCCAGTGGCCACGCCGATGGCATTGTTCGACCCTGCAAGGTCGTGTCTGGCCAGTGGCTTACCGATGAGCTCATAGAGGTCTTCGGATTTAACATGGTAGGGAAGCGGCACTTGGTTCAGTACCACTTTTTCCGAGACCACTCTAGCGACGGAGGCGATTTGTCTTTTAAGACCGCGGACACCTGCTTCTCTGGTATAGCCATCGATGATGCTGGTGATGGCTTCATCCTCTAAAATCAGTTGATCAGAAGTCAAGCCATGCTCCTCTAACACGTCCGGAATCAGGTGATCCTTAGCGATATGGAACTTTTCCATATTTGTGTAGCTGGAGATTTCGATGACCTCCATACGGTCCAAGAGCGGCCCTGGAACGCTTCTAAGCGAGTTCGCCGTAGCGATGAAGAACACATCTGAAAGGTCGTAAGGCACCTCGAGATAATGGTCAGCAAACGTGTTGTTTTGCTCTGGATCCAGCACCTCTAAGAGCGCACTTGCAGGGTCGCCACTGTTGGCCACCTGAAGCTTATCAATTTCATCTAATACGAAAATCGGGTTGGTTTGACCCGCTTTTTTCATGCCTTGAATAATGCGACCCGGGAGTGCAGCCACATAGGTTCTTCTATGTCCCCTAATCTCCGCTTCATCGCGAATACCGCCTAAGCTCATGCGCACATAGGGTCTGTCCAGCGCTTTCGCGATGCTCCTGCCCAGACTCGTTTTACCTGTTCCAGGAGGCCCCACCAAAAGGAGGATTGAACCTTGTTTCTCCTTTTTAAGCTTAAGCACGGCAAGGTGCTGAATAATCCGATCCTTGACTTCTTTAAGGCCGTAGTGGTCATCATCTAGTACGCCTCGCGCCTTTTCGATGTCGATTTCCGCGCCTTTGAACTTGCCCCATGGTAGGGCGATCATCAGGTCGAGATAGTTAGCGATGACATTGCGCTCAGCACTTTGTGGCGATAACGCTTCAAATTTGCTAGCCTCTGATAAAGCGATTTTTTTCACATCCTCAGGCATCAAGGATTCGCCTATAAGCGTCGCATAATCCTTTTTAGCAGCGCCACCCTCTTCACCCTCATTTAGCTCTTCTTGAATCGCTCTCAGCTGTTCGCGAAGGAAAGCCCTGCGATAGTTTTTGTTCGCTTCCTGCGAAAACTTCTCACTCATCTCCTTTTGGAATGCGAACATTTCACGCTGCTTAATCAGGGCATCGATAAGCTTCATGCCCTTTTCACTATAGGTCTTCGCTTCGAAGATTTTCTGTTTATCATCGATGGTGATGTTCATGTACTGAAGCAGAACGCCTGATAGGAGCTCGATATCATCCAGTTCCTCGATGTACGTTACAAACGGCTCAGCGCCTTTAAAATACTGACTGATGTCCAGCACCAGCTGTTTGATATGGTTCAGCATGTCCTCATAAGGCAAGCCTTCCATATCGGCGATAATCGGTTCATAGACATAATCCGCCTTTAAGATATCCTCCATCTGGTAAAAACGTTCGATTTTTACACGATCAACCGCTTTAATGTCCAGCAGATAATACTCGCCATCGCGTTTGATGTTTTTAACCTCGATGAGCACGCCAAATCTATAAAAATCTTTAATGTCATACTTAGATGTTGCACTGCGGTGTTTAACAGAAACACCTAACGCGAACATCGCATCCTCGACCAAATCCTTTTCCAGATCACGGGAAGGCTCTTTTGCTATCTTGATGGATACTTCGTTTCCTTTGAACAAAACCATATCTGAAATGCCCAGTACGTTTAAAATGACTTTAGGTTCATGTGTTTTCATAATGCCCATCCTCTCCTGTCTTTGTATCTTCTATATACCCATATTTACTGGGTTAAGGCACTTGTTTATCCTAAAATACCAAAATATCAAAGGGGCTTCTAGCGAAGTTTGTGTATGAATTGTAACGTTTTCTTTAATTGCATGCAATTTGTCCCAATAAATAAGCCGCACCGTGTCATAACGCACCGTGCGGCTTAATCGCATTTGATTTCAAATTCGTTTAAATTTTAAGGTCAATTTCATGCACCGTGCCAGCACCACCACTCTCTTTTAAATAGATACTGCTTTCACGGATTTTTCCCAGAAGCTCCGCCCCTGATTTTACATGAAATTCTGAAGCCACCTTACCGAGGTAAATCGCCCCCACATCGGCCTCTTTTAATCCGATCAAGCTTTTCTCACCCGATGGACTCACCGTCCAAATTTTCAGTGCACTGAAAATGGCATCGGATTCGTCGATCCAACCGTTTTGATCACCATCATAGGTGGATAGCTCGCCAAAACCGCTACCTGTCTCTGGTCCGAACAACTCGCCACCATCGTCGACGCTACCGTTACCGTTTTTGTCGAGTGCGAGGAAGCCATTACCCGATGCGAGGTTCTTAAAGGTTTCTGCTGTGCCGTCAAACGTGAGGTCCAGTTCGATGGAATCTTCGCCGAAGGCGATGCCTTTTCCATCAAAGTTGATGACGAGGGGATCCTGAAGCTTCGCCCCGATTTCGATCAGGGTCTCTGATGACTCTGCATACGAACGCTGCATATCGAGATTCACTTTAAAGGCGATGGTCTGTCCGTCGGCCGTTTTTACGACGCCTTTTGAAGAGAAGGTCATTCGTTCGGATTCCTGCATTTCGTATCGCTGAGTAATACGTATTCCTATTTGACCACCCGCCTGACCATTCGCAGCGCCTCTTTGACCCAGATGGCGTCCTTGATTTCCTTTAACCACAGGTTGCGATGAAGGTTCTGAAGATTTTGCGCCTTCATCCTGCTTCACCACCTGCTGGAACTTGAATTTCTTGCCGGTAATGGCAGAAATAAACGATTCCAGTAAGCGAATTTTCGCTTGATCCTCTTCTGATAAATGGAATAAATCCGTCACTTCCGTCTCCTGAAGCGATAAGCTCTCTTCAGATAGTGAAAGCTCTATAAAGCTTCCCTGTGCAACGCCCATCTGAACCTGCTGAGGCTGGGGTGGTTGAACGGGGGTTTTAAACACGTGAATAGACGACTCCATACGTGTCGTCTGACTGAAGGCAGAAGTAGCCTTTTGCGCAACTTCAAAATTTGCGATTTTCATAATACACCTCCATGTGCATCAAAAACCTAGTCTCCATACTATGATAGAGTATCGGCAAAAAACGTGATGCGTGTTAGCCAAAAAAGTAAATCAACTATAGGGAATCCCTATAGTTGATGTGAATATAACTTTATTTTTCGGTAGAGCGTCGCACGGCTGATACCCAGTGCACCAGCCGCTTTTTCCAGCCCTTCACCGCTATCGCCATACTGCTTAAGGGCCAACATAATCAGATGACGCTCTGCTTCCTCTAAGGGAATAAGCGCTTCTGATCGAATCTCCTGTGACACTTCAGACGCATGTTCCAAATTGATTTTATTATCCCGCCCTAATGCCAAATTTTGCAACCGCTTCGGCAAGTGATAGGCTTTAATTTCATCCTCGTCACACACATGGACCGCGTACTCGATGGTATTCTCTAGCTCTCTGACATTTCCCGGCCAATCATGAGACATGAGAAGCTGCTTAGCCTCTTCGGATATGACCATGCGCCGTTTATCTAGCTGCTCGCACCACTTTTTCGTTAACAAATCGGCGGTAAGCAGCAAATCCTCTTTCCGGTTTCTTAGTGGCGGAATGACGATGGGGATGACATTCAGTCGATAGTATAGGTCCTGTCTAAACGACCCCTCTAAAACCTTTTCCTCCAGATTCGCATGCGTGGCAGCGATGACTCTGACATCCACAGGCACGGACACATCCCCACCAAGTCGGTCGATAACCTTCTCCTGAATTGCTCTAAGCAGTTTCGCCTGTAGATGTAATGGCATATCGCCGATTTCATCTAAAAATAGCGTCCCTCGATTCGCCAGCTGGAATTTCCCCAGCTTACCGCCGCGCTTTGCGCCGGTGAATGCCCCCTCATCGTAGCCAAAAAGCTCACTTTCCAGTAAATAATCAGGGATGGCTGCACAGTTCACTGCCACAAACGGTTCGCCATGACGGCTACTACTGGAGTGGATCGCTCTCGCAAAAAGCTCTTTACCCGTGCCGCTTTCGCCTAAGATGAGAACCGTGGATTGACTTGATGCCACGCGCCCTGCTAATGCCTTCGCCTGCAATAGCGCATCAGAAGTCCCTATGATTTGCTCAAATCCAGTAGCCACCCCATCCAGCATCACTTCATTAAGGGTGTTCATCACCTCTTCCATGGTTTTAACGGTGAGGATAAACCCCCGAATCGTGCGGTTTATCTTTATGACAGATACATCATATACGCCTTGGAGCCCATTTTGAAAGGTATGATAATGGTTTTTACTGTTCTCGGTCTGTGAAAGGGTCAAGAGTGCTTTTTCTTCACCAAGTAGCGCTTTAACGTGTTTAATTTCCGCACCGAAGGTCTTTCTAAACCGCCTATTCGTCCTTAAAAGTTGGCCATCCGTACCGACGGCGATAAGGTTCGTATCGAGGTTATCGATGACCACCTCCAGCTCTTTAGCCAGCATATCCACGGCATCATGGCTTTCTTGTTCAGCAAGCTTTGAAGCGATGAGATCCGCCATCCGGTCTAAAAAGGCCATGAGATTCTGTTGATTACTGAGCAGGGCCTTTCGCTGTGAGTCTTTAAAGGCGATCAGTCCGATGACACCGATGGTCTTCCCATCCAGATGGATGGGGCAGCATACCTCCGCATGCTCCGTGCACTTATCCTTACAATCGCAGTTCAAGCAGGCTTGGTGCGCTCCAGGATTCTCGATGATAAAGCCATGACCTTCACGTAGGGCATAGCTAAAGGCGGCATTTTCAGAAACCACTTCGCCGACACTGTCTTTATAACGACCTGTTCCAGCGAGCCTTACCCGCTGATCATCCACGATGGTGACGTCGATATTCACCACACTGGCGATGGCTTCGCAGATGAGTTGTACACTGGATATGATTTTATTTAACGACATAATTCCCCCAACATTTCCTACCGTCCATCAACCCTTCATGCCCATGATGGCCACGGTTTCTCTCGCCCACTTCACCGAATCCATGTAGGCATCAAATAAGCTATCTTCATCCATTTTCATCTTCTTAGCTAGCGCATAAGCCTCATCCCAATCGCCCCTCTCATACGTGTTGACGAGTTTGAATATGGGCATTAAGGTTCCCTCGTGCTCAATTAAGGTTTCTTTGATGGAATTGGGAAGCGAAATATCACTTAAGGCTTCGGACATGGGTTGATCCAGCATGGCATCGATGGTACTGAAAAGTCCCATCATGGAGGCCTCATGCTTAATTTTTTTTAACCCGCCATGGATGGCGATGGCTTCAGCGAATTTGGTACGCACCAAGGACATGATCATCAGCTCTTTCGGTTTGTTTTCGCCCAAATCCTGGATCATCAAAATGTTGATCCAACGCTCAATTTCCTTAAGTCCCATGTAGGTAAGCGCACGTTTGATGGAATAGACCAAATCGTCGCCTGCACGTGTGGAAATCACGCGCATCAGCCGATAGGCCAGGTTAACATCCTTTTCGATAATCTCTGCCAGCACTTGGTAGGAAGGCTCTTCCTTCTTTAATTCCGAAATAATACGGGCATACTGCGTCTTCGTAGAGGCTTTATGATTCGCCTTGCCTACGATGGAAGGTTTTGAGAAAAAGTAGCCCTGGAATAATGTGAATCCCATTTCCTTCGCAAGATTAAATGTGGCTTCATCTTCGATCTTTTCAGCGAGTAGAATTTTATGATGCCTTAATGCGTTAGCGACTGGCACTTTAAGCGTTTCAAGTGGCGTCATCATCAAGTCGTATTTGATGATGTCCGCGAAGGGAACGAGCGGATAATCTTCATAGCTTTCCACGAAGTCGTCTAAGGCGATGCGATACCCTTTATGCTTCAAGTGCTTAATGCGCTCGATAAGCGATTCATCTACCTCCACATCCTCGAGTACTTCGATGATGAGCCGATGACTTTCGATAAGCTCTGGTAAATCCGAGCGGATGAAATCCGCGTCAAAATTGATAAATGCCCGTTTATCATCGACAATTTGGTCGATGCCTGATTCAAAAAGGTTTCCTATGACGCTTGCGGTGGCGTGTGAAGAAGAAACCCCATCAAAACCTTTGGAGTGACTCCCCGATCTAAATAAGAGCTCATAGCCGAAGACCTCCATGGATTTATTAAAAATCGGCTGTCTTGCAATAAACATAGAACGCTCCTGAGTGAAAATATGTAATCATTTCATACCCTCATCATATCACGTTTCCGCATATCCTTCCATGAAGTTTTATCTGATCGTCACACTACAAACACGTAAAAAAAGCCAGTCCGAACGCATCCAGACCGACTTTCTCACTTTAAAATTATTTCACTTTTTATAAATAACGCTTTTCTAATCTTTCTACCATGTCCTCGTACTTCTTCTGGATGCCCTTTGCCATTTGCTCTTTCTCAAAGGCTTCACAAGCAGTATTAATGCCTTCCAAAATATTCGCATCTAAGGTTCTTTCAGCAAACGGATACACCACGCCATCTTCCTTATCGATATGACGGTGCAAAAGATGTGTATAAGATACTGCGTTTGCGATGATATCCACAACTGATTCACGATCTCCTGCTTCATGTGCTTTTAAAGCTGCTTCAAGACCTGCCATATGAAGTCTTCCAAGATCGTGCTCTACCAGCATTCCGTGGGTGACGAGCTTTTCAGCAGCTGGACCAGAGTGTGCCACCATCTCATTAAAGAGCAGCTGCTCCTCTTTTCCATGGTGATGGTCATCAGCGTAGCGTCTTACGAACTCGATCATGTCTGCGAAATCAGCGTAGTTGATTTCACCTGTTTCGATGGCCTTAAAACTCGCCTTTCTAAGAACCGTCAGCATGCGCTTGATCCATTTATGCTCATCTACCATTAAAACGATGCCGTTCATGCTGCCCTCCTCATGAGTGTGTACTGGTTATTTTCATCTACCGTAAGCTCAAATTCTCCTGATACGAACCCTTTAAGCCATTCTGCCCTTAAAAGGTCATGGTGCTTTACATCACCACCAACTGCCTGCCAATACTCGGAATGGATGCAAAGCTTCTTAATCCAAACCATGGACTGCTCGTCTGCGGAAAGCGGCTGATTCACTCGGTCACAAGGCATGCCTTCTAAAACGTGGTCGTAAATCGCCTTAAACACTTCCTGCGGGGAAGCCATACTACCCGTATAATTTTCCACTGCGCGTTTACCATCTGCATAATACAGCGCTTTTAAATCATCAAAGGTGATGATGCCATCCTTAAGGATTTGCGTGATGACATAGGCCATTCTATATTCTAAGCTTTGGATTTTTGACTGAAGCCAGCCGTGGATGTTCCCACCATCGATCACCGATGAGAGCTCAGAACGCTCAGGTGCTCCAAACGTCGTTTCCGTATAATGCTTAATCAGTGCACCATCATGTCCTTTTTCTTTCATCAAATCGTAGATTTGCTCTAGCAAATCCTCATGCCACTGAATTTTATTATACAACCAATAGTGAATCGGTCCTAAAAATGCGCTCATGATTTTCTCCTATTCTGCTTGTTCTTTAAGTGCGGTCATCAGCTTTTCGATATTAAGACCGTGCACGAGGCATGCTTCTTCAAGTGTCTCTGCTTGTGCCGATGGGCAACCCACACAGCCCATACCGAAACTGAATAATACATCCACAGCTTTAGGGTAAGTTCTCACTACTGAACCAATCGTCATGTCTTTAGTAATCATTTATTTTTCCTCCTCAAATTTTGGAATAACCTTTTTGCAGTCTTAGTGTCCGTTCACTAAAAAACCTGCTACATCATATTTTCTAATATGACTATAGCAGGTTTAAAAAGTGGTTTCTGTTACCTGTGTTACATTTTTGCGTGTAGCGAAATAAATTTGCGTCCAAGCACAGGATCGAACTGAATCCCTAAATACCGTTCAATCTCTTCCAGCGCTTCACCCTCGTTTAGTACCGGTTTATAGAGGCGTTCATGGGTCATGGCTGCAAAAGCGTCTGACAGGCTAATAATGCGGCTTAAAATGGGGATTTCATCACCGGAGATACCCTTGGGGTAACCCTTGCCGTTCCAATGCTCGTGGTGTGACAGCACCACATCGGCGCATTCAGCCATGCCGTTTACAGAGCTGAGGATGCGATAGCCGATATCCGCATGGGTTTTAAGCTGCTCCATTTCCTCTTCCATGAGCTGACCCTGTTTTTCCAAAATCGCCTTTGGTATGGCGATTTTTCCGATATCGTGGTAGACCGCCGCCTGCCGCAAGGTTTCCAGTTCGGTTTCATTGAGACCGATGGCTTCTCCCAGCTGAACGCTGTATAATGCCACGGTATCCGAATGCTGCTTTTCAACGGGGGATTCCTCAAATAGCGAAACGAGAAGCTTCTCCACCATTTGTTCTTTCACGACCGGTCCTTCAAACAGTTTTCGTTTATACATCTGGTCTTCGGCGTACTTCATGACTTCTTTAATGGCGTCATTTGGTTCCTGTTTGGTCGCAACACCAAATGCCACAGAGAGGCTCAGCTCAAAGAACTTCACTTCTCCGCAGGATTTCTGGATGCGGTCTATCAAGCGCTCTGCTTCATCATAAGTGGTTTGAGGCAATATGACGATGAACTCGTCGCCGCCCAAACGGCAAATAATGTCGTCTGCACGAAAGACCTTTTTCAGCGCGTCCGCGAAGGAGATGAGCAGCTGGTCTCCCACAGGGTGGCCAAAACAGTCATTGATCAGCTTAAGACCATTGACATCGGCCATAATGATGCTAAGGGGAAAGTTTCTGGAAACATCCAGACGTTTAAACTCTTCTTCGAACATATACCGATTATAAAGCCCTGTAAGCTGGTCGTGATAACTTAGGTATTTGATGTTCTCTAAACTCTTATACTGAGGTGTCATATCGCGGCAGAGTGCCACGATTTCGTTTTTACCACTGCGCATGAGGCGAATTTCATAGTGGAAATCCTCTCCGTCGTTCGTCGTGGAAAAATTCACCGTCTGCAGGTCGTTAATGCTAAGAACGCGACCGATGGCCTCGACCAAAGCACGCCCGCTGTCTCCTGGTAGCTGCTCACTGAGCTTTCTCCCCATAATCAGCGTGCGCTCGGGAAAATGACAGGCCTGCTCGTCCGATTTATATTCTAATACACGCGATTCGTTATCGAGGATAAAAATCACATCGGGAATCGCATTGATAATGGCTTTGTTTTGGCTTTGCGTCTGGCGGAGCTGCTCATTGATTTCATAAAGCGCCTTCGTCTTCGCATTTACCAGATAGTTCAGTATAAAGATGGCCAGTGCGCCTATAATCACTGTTAAGCCCAGTCCGACGAGCCACCAACCGGATAATGAAAATAATGCTGACATCGTTTCCCCCTTGCCCCATTTACACCTTCATTATACCCTATCCAATTAATAATTATTCGTTTGTAAGCAATTTGGCAATGACACTGACGAAATCGTATGATTAAATCGCCGTGAACGCTATCTGTTTAAATCAAACAACCATGTTAAAGCCGCTGGTAATCGCTTCGCCCAGGCCAGCTCATTATGGACCGCACCCTCGTCCAGCACAAACCGGATACGTGCCTCAGGAACGCCACAGGCTTTTAGCTTCTCCACGACGTTTATCGAGCCGTTAATATACCGGGTGTTAAAGTCTGTAATGCTATCGTTGCTGGTCTCCTCTGTGCCCACATCGAGGTACCACCTCGTTTCCAGTGCCGGATTCACCTTCTCAAGCTGTTTCAGAAGTCTATCCTCCTCGAACCAGACCGCCGTGGAAAATGCACCGACCTTACTGAACACCTCTGGGTATTCACTTCCTAAGTAGAGCGAAATAAATCCGCCCATGGAGCTTCCAACTACTGCTGTGTGCTCTCTGGACGAAAGTGTCCTATACCGCTGATCAATAAAGGGCTTTAGGGACTTTACGATGAACCGCCCATAGGCTTCACCCTCTCCGCCGATATCGCCTTCTACCGATTCGAGGTCTTTTAGCGCCTTTGCCGGTAAGGATGCCCAGGGTGAATACTCGTTTAGCCTTTCAAGTCCAGGGGCGTTATCGATGCCCACGATGAGGCAGCCTGAAAATCCAGCGACCGCATCAATCGAACCCCGTGCATCGATTCGGTTTTGTGTGTCGACTGGATTTTGTGCATCGTCTGGATTTTGTAAGTCGACTAGATTTTGTGAGTCGACTGGATTTTGTGTGTCGATTAATCCTTGAACGGCTGTATGCGCATCCCAAATCATGCCGTAAGCGGCATCCTTCACATCGAATAGATTCTGAGCATCGTGCATGTACATGACGGGGAATCGCTGTTCGGGATTCGCCTGATAGGCCTCTGGTAGCCACACCCTGATTTTACGCATCTTCCCTAACTCGGGCATTTCCATTTCAAATAATTCGAACATAAAAAACCTCCTTAATGGCGTTACCTGCCAAAAAGGAGGTTGGTTTTTCCGATTCGGCTAACGCTTGATCATATGAATCGGTTTATCAACTGCACCGTGTGCCGCTTCCATGACGATTTCAGATAGTGTCGGATGCGGATGGACCGTTTTTGCAATGTCGTAAATGGTGCCTTCCAGCTCCATGGAAACTGCGGCTTCCGCGATCATGTCCGTGGCATGCGAGGCGACGATGTGCACACCGATGACCTCACCATACTTTTTATCGTGGACGATCTTCACGAAGCCTGTGGTTTCACCCTCAGCGACGGCCTTGCCGTTTGCACTGAGTGGGAACATGCTGGTGCCCACGTCATAGCCTGCTTTTATAGCCTCTTCCTCTGTGTAGCCGATGACGCCTACCTCAGGGAAGCTATAAATGCACGAAGGGACCTTTTTATAATCGATGCTGGTTTTAGAACCGTGTATGGCTTCTGCGGCGACGATTCCCTCCGCTGAGGCCACGTGCGCCAACATCATTTTACCACACATGTCGCCGATGGCATAGACGCCACGCACGCTCGTCTCCATATGGTCATCCACCACGACGCCGCGCTTATCCACCTTCAGACCCAAGGATTCAAAGCCCTTCAAATTCGGTACACGGCCTAAGCTGGACAACACCTTATCGCCTGTGACGCTGGCTGCCTGACCGTCCACTGAATAGTGAACGGTCCCGCCATCGATCCGCTCGAGCTTCGCCCCAGTGATAATCTTCACCCCTTTGCTGATCAAATGGCGCTGGATGGTGCTTCGCACATCCGCATCAAGCATCTTCAGCACTTCATCAGAGCGTTGAATCAAAGTAACTTCTGTTCCCAGACTGTTAAACAGTGTGGCAAACTCGATGGCGATAACGCCGCCGCCTAGCACCACCACGTGCTTAGGCTGTTCCTTTAGCATGATGGCACCTGTGCTGTCGATGACGAAGCCACGTTCCATCGCGTCAGTTAAACCGTCGATGTCGGGTACCATCACTGAAGAGCCAGTGGCCAATATGAGATTTTTACCTGTAAGTGTTTCATCGCCGACGACGACGGTGTTTTGATTAACCGCACGACCATACCCTTTATAGACGTCAATTCCGTTAAACTTCACCAATTGTTCTACGCCGCCGACGATTTTATTTACCACGCCTTCTTTTCGCTTCATGAGGTTTGACCAGTTGACCGCAGGCTGTGCCTGTGGGCCGAGGTCGATGCCAAATTCAGCCGCCGAAAGCATGTCTTCGTAGAGCTTTGCACTCCTGAGAAGCGTTTTTGTGGGAATACACCCGTAGTTCAAGCAGACGCCACCGATGCGGTCGCCTTCCACTAAAGCCACCTTTGAGCCCAGCTGCGACGCCTTGATCGCCGCCACGTAACCCCCTGGGCCACCGCCGACGACGATGATGTCATACGATTTCATAATGGCCTCCTAGTGTATCAGTAAAGTGTTGGGATTCGATAACAGCTTTTTAAGGTGTCCGACGAAACGTCCTGCATCCGCGCCATCGATGATGCGATGGTCAAACGATAAGGACACCGGAAGTACCGAACGGATCACGATCTCATCATCAATCACCAGTGGCTTCTTAACGATGGTGCCCACGCCGAGAATGCCGGCTTCTGGATGTTTGATTACAGGTACGCCGAAGCTTGCACCCACCGCACCATAGTTGGTGATGGTAAACGAACCACCAGTGAGCTCCTCCAGCTTAAGCGTCTTATTTCTCGCCCTGGCACTGAGGTCCTCGATGGCTTGCGCCAGCTCCAGTAGACTCATGCGATCTGCGTCTTTAATTACAGGTACCATCAAGCCATCCGGTGTGTCCACTGCGATGCCGATGTTATAGAATTTCTTATAGACGATTTCATCTGTGGTTTCATCTAAAGAGGCGTTAAGACCATCATAGAGCTTAAGTCCTGAAATCACCGCTTTGATGAAGAACGCGAGATAAGTGAGCTTCGCGCCTTCGTGCTCTGCGATAACCTTTGATGCGTTTCTAAACGACACGAGGTCTGTGACATCGATTTCATCCATAACAGCCGTATGTGGAATCGTGAACTTCGATAAGCTCATGTTGGCCGCTATGGTTTTGCGTAGCATGGTCATTGGCACACGTTCAGTACGGTCCATCTGAGGAATCCGTGTTTTAGGATAAGCACTGCCATACGAAGCCGCTGCCTCTGGTTGCTGTGGTGCGCCTGATTGATCACCGATCGACTGAGGTGCCCTCTGTCCAGATACACCACTGCCCGATTTCGCCTCTGCAGCTTTTCGGATGTCCTCCTTCATGACGCGGCCTTGTGGGCCTGTTCCAGCGATGGTATTAATGTCCACACCGAGGTCCTTCGCCATCTTTCGCGCCACAGGAGTGGCGAGTACTTTTCCACCTGAGGTTATTACCGGCTCAGCTGCATGCGCCTCTCCACTAGAAGGAATCACCGCTTCCGAAATTTCGATCTGTCCTACCACTGCTGTGCTGCCGCGCTCCTCCACAGATTCTGTACGGGTTTCAGGTTGTGATGCGGCGGCCACATTTGAGGACGGTGTCGCCGGTTCGCCTGCGGATGCGACACTAGCTGTGCCCCCCGCTGAATCCTCTAAAATTTCGCCACCAGGCATGTTAGAACGTACGCCAGGCTCACCGTCGTCCACGATGACGATAACGTCCCCGACATGTACTTTTGCGCCGACTTTAAAGCGATTAATATGAAGCTTCCCCGATACCGGAGAAGGTATTTCAGCGTTAACTTTATCGGTTTCCAGTGTAAAGAGCGAATCGCCCTCCTTCACTGGATCCCCTTCATTAAAGAATAATTTGAGCAGGACACCCTCGTGGATGCCTTCTCCAATATCTGCAAATTTCACATGAAACATAACGTCACCTCCTAGAATTCGAGCACGGTTCTCAGCTCGCTGACGATGTAGTCCGTATCTGGAACGTAGTGATGCTCGCCTTTAGGGAGCGGTACGATGGTATCGTTGCTGCCGACGCGCTTCGGTGGTGCTTCGAGGTATAAGAATGCACCTTCGTTAACGGTGGTAATCAGCTCAGCGCCTGGACCAAAGGTCGTCGCTGCTTCATGGACCACTGCAAATCGACCTGTCTTTTGAACCGATGCGAGAATCGTCTCTTTATCGATAGGTGAAATGGTTCGTAGATCGATAAGCTCGATGCTATGCCCTTCTTTTTCTAAAATTTCGATGGCCTTTTGAGTCTCCCTTACCATGGCGCCCCATGCGACCACTGTCAGGTTTTTACCTTCTTTAAGAACCTTTGCCTTTCCGATGGGGATGGTGTAGTATTCTTCAGGAACCTCTTGCTTAAACGCACGATAGATGCGTTTCGGTTCCATGAAAATCACAGGGTCTGGATCGGCGATGGCAGCCAGTAATAAGCCTTTCGCATCATAAGGCGTCGATGGTACGACGATTTTAAGCCCCGCTGTGTGGGCAAACAAGACTTCCAAACTCTCTGAGTGGTGCTCAAGTGCGCGAACGCCACCGCCATAGGGCATGCGGATGACCATTGGCACCGTATAGAGGCCTCTGGTTCTATTTCTCATGCGTGCTGCATGGGTAACGATTTGGTTAAAGGCAGGGAACATGAAACCGGAAAACTGGATCTCCACCACAGGTTTTAAGCCGTTAATGGCCATGCCGATTCCCGCACCAACGATGTTGCTCTCTGCGAGAATGCTGTCAAAGCATCTCTCCGCGCCGTATTTTTCCTGCAAACCTTTCGTGGCTCTGAAAACACCGCCTTCTACGCCGACGTCTTCTCCGTAAACCACCACATTTTTATCATTTGCCATCGCCGTATCGAGGGCGTTGGTCACCGCTTCCACTAGGTTAAGAACTAACATCTATTTGCCCTCCTTTGCATAGAATGCTTTTTTGGCTTGGTACTGTGCTTCTAAAATCGGGGTCTTTTGAGCAAAAACATAATCAAAGGTGTCTTCAAGTGGTGTATCACCTGATTTTTCAACATCTTCAAACGTTTCCTTAACGAAGCGGCCACGTTCCTCGCTATACGCTTCTTCTTTTTCTTCATCCCAGATGCCCTTCGCCATCATGTATTTTCTGAGGCGATCGATTGGGTCTTTATCCCGCCATTCGTCTACTTCGCTGTTATCACGGTAGACGGTTGGATCATCTGAAGTGGTATGGGCGCCCATTCTGTAGGTGTACGCCTCGATGAGGGTTGGACCATCACCACGTCTCGCACGGTCTGCCGCTTCTTTCGTCACAGCATACATGGCGAAGATGTCGTTACCATCCACCTGGACACCAGGAATACCATACGCCAGCGCCTTTTGTGCAATCGTTCCGGATTTCGTCTGGATTTTTCTGCGTGTGGATATGGCAAACTGGTTATTTTGAACGATAAATACGTTTGGTAAGCTCTGAACCGCGGCGAAGTTAAGCGCTTCGTGGAAGTCGCCTTGTGACGTACCACCGTCGCCTACATAAGCCACGGCGATATCGTCGAGTCCTCTATAACGCGCTGCATATGCGAGTCCTGATGCATGCTGCATTTGCGACGCGATGGGAATCGTCACTGGTAAGATGCGCACTTCTTCAGGCATCTTCATACCTAGCTCATTACCAAACCAATATAGGAAAATATTTTTAAGCGGCGCGCCTTTTCTCAGCCAGACGCCGAGCTCTCTAAATGATGGCGCAACCCAGTCCGTCTGTCTAATGGCGAAGGCCGAACCCACCTGTGTGGCTTCTTGACCGAGGTTAGGTGCATACGTCAGCATACGTCCCTGACGTTGGTACTGAAGTGTCTTCTCATCGATGATGCGGCTGAACCGCATGGTTTTATAGAGTTCTACAATCTCTTCATCGGTGAGGTCGGGCATGAGGTCTGGTCTTACGACGACGCCATCCTTGTCCATAATTTGAATCATTTCGTCTTTAAGTGGATCAAAGTTCTCTAAAAACATAATACCCTCCTTAAATATTTATTAAGCCTTTCGGCATTTCTGATGGCTTCACATATTCAAACACTTCACCTCCGGGACCCGCAACCTTAAACGGTGGCGTTTCTCCGAAAACCCAGTCCCAAGACTGGTGACGCTGATAGATGCGATCTGCCATCAGTTGATTTGCTGAGATGACTTCCTGAATACTCAGTATCGCCACATCGTAGCCGACCTTCTGATAGTAGACATCGATGAGTGAATTAAGAAAGTCGCTTACTTTAAGTCCTGGTACACGCTCTGACAGATTCATCACCGGGCTGGACACCGATGCCACGCCCCGGTTTTCCAGAAACCTAGCATTAAATACCTCGTCCTTGACTTTAAGGCACTTCCAAAGCGATACTAAGTCCGAATCGATGAGCAAGGTGCCATGATGGAGTCTTCTCATGCCCTTCATATAAAAGGCACTGCCTGAAACCTTCGCCCCGTCCAGCGTAAGCTCTTTTCTGGACCCAACCGTCAGGTTCAGTCCGTAATGTCCAGCCGTCGCCTTAATGAGATCAAAATTAAACGTCTCATCGTAAAGACCATTTCTAGAAATCGCGGAATAGTTCAGGTTGCCGGTGTCATGGTATACTGTTCCACCTCCCGATAACCGTCTGATCAGCTGGATGTCGTGCAACTGTGTGTAATCCAGCGCCACCTCTTTCCAAGGATTCTGATTCCTGCCGAAGACCACCACTGGCGCATTGACCCAAAGAAAAAGAATCTGTTCATAGCCCAAAAACGACGTGAATAGAATCTCTTCGATGGTATGGTTCATATAGGGGTCCTTTTGGTCGGAAACGACGATCAATCTGCGGTTCATAAGCACTCCAGTAACTTAAGATTTGTTACTTAGATACCCGAGATTTTTCTCCATAAACACTAATGAGAATTATTCTCAATTTCTTAACAAATGACAAATAAAAAAACGCCCTCGTTGGTTTCGAAGACGTTTCAAATTCTATTGTTCCGAATAAATTAATTATTATTAAATACACCGCTTAACGCCAGTTCCGCTTTACGACTTTCACGTACAGCTTCGCTTAAAAAAGCGTTTTCATCGCTGAGCACAGCATCAGAATTTTGGCCGAGGACCATGAAAAACACATAGTTACCAAAGGTGGAGACGGTGGAAGCTTCGATTTTTGCACGCTTCGCCGAGTCCATGGCATACGTGTCCAGCATCATGTTGCGATAGCGATTAAGCGCATCCGCAACCTCCAGCTCACTGCCACGCTTAACCTTAATGCCGATAAATAGATCCACATGAGTGGACATCAGTGCGGATTCAGCGATGTAGTCTTCAATATCAGTGATGTTCACACCATATTGACTCTCAAGCACATCGGCCGAGATGGCCTTGCTGGGTATGTAAAAATCACCATACGCCTCTTTAACGGCCTCATGTGCCGAAACCAAAAGCGATTCATTTGATTGATTCATTTTTATAAGGATCGCCGATACTAAAAGTAGCGCCATCCCAACCATCAGACCTGTCTTCTTCATCTTTCACCTCTTGCTTCTGAAAAACATTATAATGATAAGACGCCTGAAGGATGCAAAAAGTTCCAATACCATTTGCGAACGTTCGATGCGAAAATGAGACTGTGATGCAACTTATTCAATCCATCCTAACGATCCCTCATTTCGCTTGGGTCATTCGGACGCATCCCGTTTGCGAACGTTCGATGCGAAAATGAGACTCGCTAGCGCTCAAACAGTCATTTTCGCTGTATCTCTCTAACTTCGAACGGCATGGGCATCCTCATGAAATCGCTCCTTTCGGGATGTAAGGATAGATTTATATAAATTACATCACATAATATTTATAATCAAAATTTACTTAAGTAGCAAACTGAATTTCATTAGACAGCAAAAGAGGTGAGGATTTGATCCTCACCCCTTCAATTAATTAGAAGTTTAATGACTTATTTTCTTCTTCTGACTGCTAATCCAGCTAAGCTGATCACTGAGCCTAATCCATAGAAGAGTTCTGGTGGTAATTGACCTGTTTGAGGTAATGCATCACCGAGAGGAACGATTTCATCAAGTACAAGTTCTTCTTCTGGAACCGGATCTAAAATTTCATCGAAGTTGAATCCAAACATTGCTGCGCCAAGTGGCGTTTCTTCTTCAGTTACTACTTCTGTTGGGGCTTCTGTGGTTGGTTCTGTTGGCGGTTGTGTAGGGGCTTCTGTGGTTGGTTCTGTTGGCGGCTCAGTTGGTGGTTGTGTGGTTGGTTCTGTGGATTCAGTTGGTTCTGTTGGTTCTGTGGATTCGGTTGGTTCTGTGGATTCAGTTGGTTCTGTGGATTCGGTTGGTTCTGTGGATTCGGTTGGTTCTGTGGATTCGGTTGGTTCTGTTGATTCGGTTGGTTCTGTGGATTCGGTTGGTTCTGTGGATTCGGTTGGTTCTGTTGATTCGGTTGGTTCTGTTGATTCGGTTGGTTCGGTTGGTTCTGTTGATTCGGTTGGTTCTGTTGATTCGGTTGGTTCTGTGGATTCCTCAACTTTTTCATTGTAAATATCGATGGTTACCGTTTGCTCTCCTGTAATTTTAAAAGAAGCGCTTGGTGTATACGATACGATATAACCATCCATGTCAAATTCTTCAATACTGTAATCGCCAATCAATAGGTTTTCAATCGTAATGGTTTGACCACTAGTGGTGAAGTTGCCATAAACAGCTTCTCCAAAATAAAGAGTAAAGTCGATTTCTGATGCACTATCATCACTAAAATCCTTGTTAATGATCAATCTACCGAAAAACTGGTCTAAGTTTCCTGTCAACTGTTTACTTAATGGGACATTTTCTTCGAATCCCCTTGAAACTAACGTTTGGCTAAGGTCTCTGTCCACGATGCCCATTGCGTTTACTGGTGTGAATATCAACGCATCATTCAAAGATTGGCTTCCAGTAATATCGATTTGGAAATTTAAAGTGCCCGTTAATTCAGAAGCCAATTTTTTCAAATTTACTTCTTTTTTGTTTCCCACTAAATTAATGGTTTCATTAAATCCTGTCAAGTTATGAACATGTGATAAAAGAACAGGCGAGTTATCCATGTTATTTACGCCATTAGTTTCATAGGAAAAATCGATATTAATATATCCGGAACTGTCCAAAGTAATGGTCGGTCCTGTGGTCACGATACTTGCTACTGCAGGCGTTGCCATTGGAGATAGTGCCACTAAATAGTCATACAACTCTTTCACACGTTTTTTTGAACCTGTAGCACTGTCATAATCACTAGATTTTGGTGTATCGCCATTCGTAAAGGTCCAAATTGCCATTTGCGTAGCTGAGATAGCTTCTTTAACGGTTAAACCGTTGCTAGCAATTTCATCATCCAAATCAGAGATACTAACATTTGGATACGAGCCATAAATAATCGCTCTAACCTTTTGAGCATTCTCTGAGCTGAAATAACCAACGGATTCAATAAGATCAACCCTATAGCTTCGATCCGATTTAATGGTGGTATTGAGGTCGATACAATAAGCTTCAATAATTGGCCCCGTAAGTGAGCTACCGTCAAACTCCCTAACTCTGAATAATTGGGTACCACTTTCTCCGTCATTTGTTAAATAGACATTCTCACCACGGGTATTATTAGTACCATCCCACCGATATAAAGTTGTTAGTGCATAACTCTCAAAAGGTAACCCCAGTGCAACAAGCAACAAAGCTAAAGTCATTGCCATTATTTTTCTAATTGATTTTTTCATATGATGCTCCTTTCTTTAAACGGTTTGTCTAAAGAAAGGTCGGTTGCACTACTCGCTCTACATCTCTCAAGTGCCCAAATATAAGAAATGCTTCATCGCTCCCTCTCCTAGTTGCGGAAAGGCCGGTTGCACTATTCGCTCCATTCATCTCAAGTGCCCATATACGAAATGAATTTCATCGCTCCTTTTCAAATTAATACTTAAAACATAATAACTATTACCCTTCTACTTCTTGGTTAATTGATACCCTTTCTCATTAAATACTAACATTTATTTTAAACTTTTTTTACATTTGTAATCATTCCATGAAACCCGTTCAAAAGCTTATGTTTAGCACTTTTATTAATTATGATATATATTTTATGTTAACCGTATATCAATTTTTATCGCTTTGCGAAATGATTAATGGCAATAAAAAAAGCTAAAAATCCTTCGATTTTTAGCTTTTTAATAATTTTTAATTAACAACTATATTCGCCATTATAAATCAGTTGCCTGAAATTCTTTTAATCCGATTTTTCTCCATATACATTTTTGATTCAGCCATCGCAAACACGTCGTCCATCATATCTGAACCAAAGTATTTAAGTTCGAAGCCTAAAGAAATGGAAAGTGGTTTAGGTCCAATCAGCGCTTTTTTACAGTCGTCCTTAATGGCATCGATCATCGCTGTTAGCTTAGCTTCAGAGGCATTTTTAACTAAGATGGCAAACTCATCACCACCTAAGCGGAATACAGGATAGCCGTCTGCATGCTTTTTAAGAATGTTTGAGACTTCAGAAAGGTAAAGATCTCCCAACTGATGGCCATAGTTATCGTTGATTTCCTTAAGATAGTTCATATCGCCTATGATGAGACCTAATGGAAGTGACTCTGCGCTTTCTGAAAGCTGCTCTGACATCTGTGTGAAGAAACGTCGATTACTAAGACCAGTGAGCGGGTCATTAAGACTTAGGTATTCAAGTTCTTTTGCTTTTTCGATAATGATGTTTTTCTTTTGCGCATTAGAAATGGCGATGGCCACATAAGAAGCTAAGGCTTTAATCACTTCAAAATCCACCTCTGTATAAGCGTAGGCCTCATAGCTTTGAAGCGTAATAAAGCCGATACACTTACCTTCAATTATAAGACGGCAGTAAACCACGCACTGGGTTGACTTATCCCGGTTATTGCCGATGGAAACATAATAGGCATTCGGTAAATACTTTTCATATTCTGATTCGAAGTCTTTGATAAATACATCTTCCTCGTGAACGATACAATAGGAAGCTAAGGAAACGCGGTTCTCCACACTGATCTCCATCAGCGGAAGCGGCTTACCACCCTCCTCGAAGTACTTATAGATAATCAGTCCCTCATCAGCATCTAAAAGCGCTAGCCCAAAAATATCCACGGGCATAAGTTCATAAACGGAACGTTTAAGAATTTCATAGATTTGAGCAATATCCATCGATGACGTTAAATTTCTTCCGATTTCACTGATATTTGAAAGATTCTTAAGTGTTTTTTCCAGCTCATCTGTCTTGCTTTTCAACTCGACGTTTCGAAGCATGTTAATTTCTTCTTCGCTTCGTTTTGATTCTTCCTCAAGTTTTGTTTTTAGCGCATCGAGTTCTTCTTTAACATGTTCGGCGGCAATGCCTTCGTTTATACTGACGTGGCGTTTATGATGATAGAGTGCTGCTTTATAGTCCCCTTGTTCTTCATAAATCAGCGACAGGTTTTTATGACAGTCACTCTCGATAAACGCTATCTGATTCTCTTCGGCAAATTTCAAAGCTTTATTGATATAGGCTTCAGCATTATCAAAATCGCCTGAAAGTGCATAAGCTTCTCCGATATTACTGAGTACGATCAGAATGTTCGTTTGAATTTTATCACCATAAATTTGACGATACACATCGTAAGCATCATGAAGGTACTTCAGCGCTTCTTTAAACTTATTTTCGCTCATGAGAACAAAGGCGTAATTGTTATAAAGATCGCCCAAAATTTTAGAATTTTTCAGTTTATCCTTATACTGAAGGCCCTTTTCTAATAGCTCGATGGACTTCCCTGTGTTATCTAATGAGCTGTAAACCGATGCGATGTTTACCAGCGATAAAATGATAAATGAAAAATCGTCCAGTTCAAAAGCGATGTTATAGCTTTTATTCAGAGATTTAAGGGCAAGTTCATACTGCCTTTCTTCACGATAAAGGATTCCTAAGTTGCTATAGCACTGAAATAGTGACATTTTATCGCCATTTTCGTTTAAAAACTGCAACGCCTGATTTAGCATACTAAGGGCCAAATCGTGCTTTCCTGTAATAAGATAGGCTCTTCCCATTAAAAGCGCGTGCTGCGCCTGCTCTAAGTTATCAATTGACGGCCTTGAACCCAACTTGAGTAAGTTTTGATCTATGTATTGTTTTGGATTATCGTCAACTATGGCAATTTTTTCGAGTAACAATCTGTTCTTCATTAGCCGCCACCAATCGTTGTATTTTTATATCAAATGTTAACCATTTTTCATATTATATCACGGGACGGATTAGGTCACAATGCCTAATACATGCCTAAAAAAAGAAGGTGACCTCTCAGCCACCTACTTTTGAATCATGATTCGGAATGTTTATTCATAAACTCGTTATTATTTAATTTCTACTCTGCCTGCCCAAGTCTTTAACAAAGCTTTGATGAAGTAAGAGTGTGGATCTTGAAGCGACATAGTCGCTGAAGTTGTAACGTCAGTTAACATTTGTTTTTCAGCTTCTGTGAAAGTAGCAACAACTGCTTTATCAGCATCTGTCATTTTTTCTGGGAATGCAAGCTTGTAAGGTCTACCATTAGCATCACAGTATTTATTGAACCACATAGCAACTTCTGTTACTGTCATGCCTTTGAAGAATTCTTCATAGAAATCGAGTTGCTCAAACCACTCTTTTTTAGTAAGAGCAGATTTTGCCATACCGTAATCGAAACCTTCTTCAGTTTTAGCTTCCCAAGCAAGTATTGCGTCGTTTTTAGCTTCTTTTTCAGCAGCAGTTAATGTTTTTGGGAGCCATTCGAACATAGCAGGTGTAATTTCGAGTACATCCCACTGAAGTTCAACGATTCTACCAGCTTCGTCGAAAACGACAGCAGCAGTAGTAATGTTAAGGTTATCTGGTCTGGTAGCATTAAATCTGTAGTTAGGAACCATACCGATTCCATGCCATAATTTCTTTTGAACTTCTTTAATTACTGTTGTTACTACTGGTGCAGGTGCAGGTGTAGTTGTTGTAGTAGTTGGAGCAGTTGTAGTTGGCTTTGGTGCAGTAGTTGTAGTAGTTGGCTCAGTCCATGCTTCTGATGCAGAAGTAGTCGCATCTACAGCAAATACTGGGACAGCCATTGTGAAAATTACAACAAGAGTGAGTAACAAACTAACTATTCTTTTCATAATACCCCCTGATTGATTAATTTCTTTCCTAAACATTCCTATGTTACAATTTTATCATGTTTTTCAAAAATGTAAACATTCAAATCACACACTTTGATGTAAAATTCTTAAAAGTAAAGTAAAAAAGTCCTAGGTGAAAACACCTAGGACTTAATTGAAAATTCTTTTTATTATTTAACTTCACTTACGCCTGATACAGTCGAAACTGAGTCGATAATCGCAGCATCCATGATTTTTTGAGTAGCATAGTAGACATTACCTGTAACTGTGGTTTTATCCATTTTAAAGCCAGTAGCAAAAGGTCCTACATAGATATCGCCAGTTACTTTTGCTTCGTTTAATCTGAAGTTAGCTTCAGATACGTAGATATCGCCGACGAAATCGCCTTTTTCTAATCTGGTGTTAGGGCTGTTAACCACTAATGCTGGCGCAGTTAAAGTAAATCTTCTGGTTACTTTTTTAGCAGAGTCTTGGCTATAAAGCGCAAGCTTTCTTTGAATTGTGTTTTTATAAGTGAACTCACCATCGATAAAGAGTGGTTTGTCAGTTGTTAAATCGTTACCTGCATAGATGATCCAAGTGCCTTCTTTTGAAAGGCTTTTAACAAGCGTTTCTTCATCTCTATAAAGTGATGGAGATGCCACTGCATCCAGCTGTGTAAGGATCATTTCGCCAGTAATGGTGCTCTTTGCATCATACTTAAAGCCTGCTTTAGCAGCCTCTGTCGTGAAGTAAATGTTACCATCTACGGTTGCATCGACCAATTGGAAATCTGGCGTCGTAACGTAGACATCACCTTTAAAAATACCGCCTTGGATTCTCGCATTTGCGCTGAGAATCGTTAATGAAGGTGCCGTCACAGTGAATCTTCTCGTTACATTTCTCTTATCATCTTGGCTATAAAGCGCCATTTTTCTTTGGACAGTGCCTTTTCCATTAACCACATCACCTGCAAGTACCAATGGCTCATCGAAGGTCATGTCTTTAAGGGTACAAATAATCCATGGACCATTAGCCCATAATGATCTTTTGAATACTTCTTTATCATAAGCAAGCGATGGCGTCGCAACCACATCGAGCTCAATTAATGCCACTTCGCCAGTCACGACGCTTTTCGCATCAATTTTAGCTGAGTCTTTAACCGCTTGTGTGGTGTAATAGACATTACCTTCAACTTTTGCATCTACTAATTGGAAGCCTTCTGCGTTAACGTAGATGTCACCGATGAAAGTACCGCTTTGAATTCTAAAGTTTGGAGAATTGACTGTCATTTTAGGTGCTGTTAATGTAAATCTCGCTGTAACTTTTTTATTTTCATCTTGTGTGTAAAGGCCGAGCTTTCTTTGGATAAGATCTGCACCTGTTACTTTATCTTTTTTACCATTTAAGAAAGTGCCGTCAACCACGATTTCTTCTTTAGATACTAAATCTTTAATCGTCGTTACAATCCACTTGCCATCTTTGCTTAAGCCCGCTTTTAAAGCTGCCACTTCGTTAACGAGTGAAGCAGTCGTGATGACATCTGTTTGACCAGCTGCATCATAAAGCGCTTTGTTAGTGAGCTTGCCCACATAACCGTCAGCTGCAAGGCCTGCTTTCGTTTGGAACGCTTTTACTGCTGCTACTGTGGTATTTCCGAAAATACCATCAACCGTTACAGTGTTACCCACTTTGTTAAGATACTTCTGGAGAAGTGTTACATCTGTTCCAGACGTACCGAAGTGAAGCACTCTCGTAATCGTAGGAATTGCGAATTCTGGTGCAACGACTACTGGTTTTGTCGTCGGCGCTGTTGGCACAGTCGTCGTAGGTGCTGTCGGCTTAGCAGGTGTTGCTGGTGCTGCCGGTGTTGTAGGTGTCCAAGTAGACGCTGACGTCGTCGCATCAACTGCAAAAGAGCCTACTGGCATTGCAACTAAAGTAAACACTAAAGCAACTGCAAGCACTAATGCTTTCATTCTTTTTGCCATGATTTTATTACCCCTTATTATTTAATTTCGCATCACTATGCGACCATTCGTCAATCCTATTTCTAAGTTTGTTAAGAATTGAACAATTGAACGTATGAACAAGTGATGCATCGTCATTATAACAAAAAAAGAGAAATAAGATAACACTATTTTTAACAAATGAACGAAAATTAATAATTGATTATGATAATCATTATACATGAGAGGCGAAAAAAGAAGGGACGCCTCAGTCCCTTCTGGATTATCATTTTTGTTTTACATAGTCGGCATAAATTTTGATTCCCAAATCATTTAATATCTTCTTAATGGGTTCAATGTCCTCGTAGTTCACAGGCAGCGTCTCTTGACGTTTTGCTTTCGCACGTTTGAACGTGAAGTAGGTTTTCCCCGCATGAACCATGATGCCATAATACTCGGCCTGTGTGAGATTCGTAAACCACACCTTACCTGCATGGGTAGTGGTGATAAGACCGTCTGCCAGTGAAATAATCGTCCAAATGATCGCCATGAGTCCACCGAAAATTAGCAGGATCACACGTGTTTCAACAGGATAATCAAGCGTTACACCTGAAATGAGAATGACACCAGGGATGGATAACCCCATGGCAAAAATCAGATACTTGTTTTTCTTTTGTTCCTTAACACGATAAAGAATGGCCTCTTTATTAAACACGCGCTTTCTCATATCGTTTACGATAATCATTACGCAAACGATGACCATGGCCAAATAACTGTAAAAACGGCTGTCCATAACTTCCTCCCAATTGATCGTTATTTTATCCCTAATTTTCTTTAGCAGTCGATGCCTTTTCTGGAAAGCACGCCTTCTTTATAATAATGCTTAATTTCCACCATTTCCGTGACGAGGTCCGCAAACGCAATTAAAGGTTCTGGAGCGTATCGGCCTGTGATGACGACTTCCACGTGAGGTGCGCGTGCCTTTAGCCCGGCAAGGACTTCCTCTAAGCTAATTAACCCATAATAAAGTGCAATCGTCATCTCATCGAGGATCACCACATCATAATAACCCGACGTCATTAGTTCGTTACAGCGTTTCAGCGCAATTCCAGCCACACGCTGATCTTCCTCTGTAGGGTCTTTACTGATGAAGCATCCCTTCCCTAGCTGCTCTATGGTTATATTCTTTACATAGTCACCGATAGCAGTTTCACTGTATTTCATATCCTTTACAAACTGTCCTATAAAAACGCGTTTCCCGCTAAGCGCTGCCCGAATGGCCAGTCCAAAAGCGGCCGTGGACTTACCCTTTCCATTACCTGTGTACACATGAATGTAACCCTTTTCTGCCATGCGTCCTCCTATTCATTGTCATCCTAAATAGTATACCACAGGATATCGACAACCTAAAACGTAAAAAAGACGAAGGTTATCCCTTCGTCATTCAAGTTTCGTTAAATCAAATGAGCTAAAGCTCGGTGTTTTACCTGATTCGTATGCTTCGATGAAATCGAAGCCCAGCTTATATCTGATTTTGTTTTGGTACATGCGGTCATCGGCGATTTTAAAAAGCTCGCCTAAATCCATGCCGTCACTCCCGAACTCGGATATCCCGTAGCTGTACGAGCATACGATATCTCTTCCTTTATGATGAAGCGGCGTGTCGTGAAGCGCTTTCAAATGCCCATCGATACGGCGCCTTAGCTTTTCTTGACTACAGTTATAGAAGATGCCTACGAACTCATCACCCCCATAACGGGCAAGGATGTCGCTTTTACGAATGAGGTTACGACAGCTTTCAGAAAAGTATTTTAATAATGCATCCCCTGCGATATGTCCGTAATCATCATTAGTGCGTTTTAAATCGTTAAGGTCGAAAACCACTAAATTGAATCGCTCATTATATCTAGCTGCGCGTTCGACGATATGTTCAAAAATCTCTTCAAAGTAGTGCCTGTTATATAGACTTGTCAGGTGATCATACCGTGATAAAAAGGCTTTTTCTTCGTAAAGTAGCTGGTTGGAAATGGCGATTTCCACATTGGACTTAATAAACGACATCAGCTTGATATCGTCATCGTCAAAGGCACCTATCTCAGTGGAATCCACGTTGATGGCTCCAAAAAATTGATGATTGATATAGATGGGCGCTGAAATCGTCGAACGTATGTATGTGTCTTTGCCACTTATGGTATCAATTTTAAAATAATCACCAAATACCTTTAAATCATCTACCTTTGCAACATGATTTAGGTCCTTGCCAACCGCTTTATATAAGAAGAGTTCCTTGATAGGAAGCTTAAAATTCCGCAAACTTTCCTCATCAAATCCGATTTGGGCCACTGACCTCACATAATCGCCTTCCCTAAGCATAACTGTGCCCATACACGCGTGGCCTATAGCCTTGATAACACTCCTAAGGATCACACTATATAGTTGATTTAAGCCTTCGCCGCGTACGATGTGCTGCGATACTTCCAGCATGGACTCCCTGAGCTGCAAAAGCTTTGATAAGTGATTCTGTGTCTTCTTCTTTTCATTAATGTCGAGTAGCTGAACCAGTAAGTAGTCCTCGTTTTCAAAGGTCACTAGCTTGGCTTTATACTCCGTCCAAAAACGCTCCTGATCCTTCGCTTTTAAACAAATTTCACCCTGCTCATTAAACGCGTTTCCTGATAACGACGCTTCGAGCAACTGAAAAAAACCCTTTTCAAATCCAGAATGAACGAGGGACTGTGGACCTATCTTATTCAGTTCATGGTGATCATACCCAAATACCTCTTTAAACCGCGAATTGACGAAAAGCACTTGTCTTCTATTCAAAATGACGGTAGAAAGGGGTATCAGGCGGTCGATCATGTCAAAATCCCCAGATTTTAGCAATTCACAAGTCATCGCAACCTCACTGTAAAGACAGAAATATGACATTTATGTTACATGTCTCTTTCTAAAATACCATTTGTAACCGGTTCCGTCAAACGAATATCGATCAACTTTACATTTTCGTAAGGTTATTTTGAGTAGAGCGCCTTATAGAATTTAGACCCTTCGTCGTAGTATTTATCTAGGACTTCATATGAAACCTCATAAGAAGGAATACCCGCGACATAGGGCGCAATTTCATACACAGGAAAATACACGACCATGTGATTTTCTTCAAAAGCAATCTCAAAGTGTGCATCGTAGAATGCCTGTACGCGGTCCGCTTCTGGCTCGGTCTTCTCGATGAACAAAAAAGCATCCTCATCCGCCATATACTGACGGTCGATTTCCTTCGCGATGGCCATACGCCAGTCGCTATCGCTTTTGAATAATGATGGAAGCTCCAGTACGTCACCTGTGATAAAGTCCAGATACCTCGTGGACTGGAAGCTATTCGGATGCGCGGCACCAAATCCGTAGAAATAGCCGAAAAGGTTGAGGTTGATCAGGTTATTCTTAAGCGATGGCGAAAATTCACTGATCACCGTTTGGTCGATGCGCTCAAGCGATGCATAATCCACTATTTTTTCACCCGTTAAATCGGTTTCCCACATGGCCTCTGTGGCGAATTTTTGAATCGCCTCATTAAGCTTGCTTTGGATGGTAAGGTCATTCATTGTGAGAACAGGAAAAATTACTGACGACCCGATATAAGGCGAAATCACCTGATACTCATAGGTTACGCCATCTGTGAGCGTCTCCTGAGTGTTCTGTTGTTCCAATGTTTTACCATCACCCGACATCACGAACTTAATACGCCCCGAGGACTCATCCAGCGGCATAAGGATAATACTGTCGCCTGTGACTTCACCAGTGATGGCGAAATAGAACGCCGGATAATCCGTGAGAAGCGCACCCTTCCCGTCGATAAAAAACGACTTAGAGCCGTTGTTCGCTAAAAACAGATCTTCCTTTAACGCCTGGACATAGTAGTAGCGCTCTGATTGATTTTCCAGTGATTGATCGCCCAGAGCGGCCCCTGTGCCGTCCATAAATGTGCGCTTCATCATGGAATAGCCATCCATGCCATACCCCTGATAATAATCGGCCCCCTCTGCAAAGAGGTAATGCCAGTCATCCACACGCGTCAGAAGCCCGGTAGGTTCGATGATAAATTCACCGTTTGGATCGATTAGGCCATAGACGCCATCCTCTAAGATGCCATAAAAATCATCCGTGTCGACCTTAACGATGGCGCGGCCACCAGAAAAGTCCTGCGCATCTTTGAACTTCGCTTCAATTACGATTTTTCCCTCGGCATCCTTAAAGCCATAAAGGCCGTAAATATCATCCTTGAATAGTTGCCAGTTTTCTGTTTTTTCTGCATCTACGATAAGCGCTTTCATCGCTTCGCTAAGTTCTGTACTCGGCTCAGTTACCACTTCCGAGGTTTCTGTAGTTTCGGATGGAAGTGGACCCTCCTTCACGTCACACGCAGTTAAGGCAAAGAGTGCAGCAGATAAAACTAAGGTAATTCCTAGGACCTTTCGCACTTTTATATGATCATTTTTTCTTTTATTAAACATAAACGGAGTTCCTTTCAAAAAATGAGTGAGTGGTTAGCCTTTCTACTCTATAATAAAGAAAAGGAGTGATGATTGCAATTGAACACTTTCAAATACACCCATGAAGCAACTGATTATTTAACGCTAAAAGATCCCGAGCTCGGTAAGGCGATTAAACGCATAGGGATCATCGAACGCGGTGTCATGCCTGACCTTTTTAAAGGATTGATGAGTAGCATCATCGCCCAGCAGATCTCGGCGAAGGCCGCCGAAACCGTTTGGGGAAGATTTGAAAAATTGGCGGGAGATAACGTGACGCCCGATAGTGTTTATAAGCTTGATGTTGAAGCGATACAGAAACAGGGCATGTCCATGCGCAAAGCCTCTTACCTAAAAGAAATTGCCCGCAGGGTCCATGACGGCGAGCTCGATTTAGAGGCACTTACGCATTTGTCTGATCAAGAAATCATCAGGCAGTTAAAAGCACTCCCTGGTATCGGCATCTGGACCGCTGAGATGCTCATGATTTTTTCATTACAGCGACCTGACATCCTAAGCTGGGACGACCTTGCCATTCGGCGTGGCATGATGAACCTCTACGGGCTGGAATCTCTAGACCGCTCAACCTTTGAGGAAGCCCGAATACGGTATTCCCCTTATGGTAGTGTGGCCTCTCTGTACTTGTGGGCGCTTTCGCATATCCCTTATGAGAAACGATAAATAGACGGAGGTTATTATGGAATGGTTTACTAAACGCATGGAAGCACTTGATGCCCATACCCTATATGACATCATCGCACTTCGTATCAATGTCTTCATCATCGAACAAAAATGTCTCTACGAGGAGCTGGATCATAAGGATTTTAAAGCCACCCACGTGTTCAGTCTCGGTAAGAACAGAAAAATCGCGGCTTACCTGAGGGTACTAGACCCCGGTGTTTCCTATGATGAAGTCTCCATAGGGCGCGTCCTGGTACATCCAGAGGAAAGGGGTACTGGGCTCGGTCGTGAGCTGATGCTTACTGGTATCGAGGTGGCCCGTGAGCGATTTGGCAAAGACTGTGTAATCCGAATTTCTGCTCAAGCTTATCTGGAAAAATTCTATCATTCCCTAGGATTCATCACACTGTCTGAAGTCTATCTCGAAGATGATATCCCACACATCGAAATGATTTTAAAACCGTGAAAAAGCGCCATCCTTACATTTTTATAATGTTAGTGATGGCGCTTCATTTATTCAATTGTTATTTCCGTTAGCCGAAAATTTATGGGCTTTAATTATAAGTAAGGCTCGATGATACCGAAATCGCCATCCTTACGTTTATAAACCACATTGATTTCTTCAGTGTCACCGTTGAGGAATACGAAGAAGTCATGGCCTAAGAGTTCCATTTGAAGTACTGCTTCCTCTGGCATCATCGGCTTAACACCAAAGCGTTTCGTCTTAACGATGGCTTGCTCAGTGAACGTTTCTGTTGGTTCTGGAATCTCTTCGAATCTAATGGAATCTCCCGCATGGAATCTTCTTTCGATTCTGGTTTTGTGTTTACGCATTTGTCTGGAGATTTTATCGATTGCTTCATCTATAGACATGTACATGTCTTCCGTAATCCCTTCGGCTCTTAAAAGCGTGCCGTTCTTAAGCGGGATGGTCACCTCCACGATATGATTATTTTTTTGAGTGCTAAAAGTAGCGTGCGCCTCGATGTCGCTTCTAAACATTTTGTCAAACTTACCAAGCTTTTTCTCTACTTGTTCTCTGATAGCGTCGGTAATCACTAGATTTCTTCCTGTCACGATTACTTTCATAAGCTCAACCCCTTTACTTTTGATATGGTTTTTATACCCATGCCGTTAGGCACTAACCACTAAACACAAAAAAACATTATTTTATTATGTTCTTATAAGCAGACGATGCGCGATTCATGGAAATAGCCTCTCGTAGGTCTTTATTAATCCTTAGTCTCGTCGCTTCAGTCTTTAACTTAAAGTCCTTTAAAAGCGCTTCAAAATCCGCAGCGCGCTCCACGATTTTACGAATATTAATAAAAACCTGCCGCTCATCCACTTCCAGTGCGTTAAGCACCTCCACATCATTCAGCTTCTTAAACTGCTCAAACTTCGTAAGGAAAAGTAAATCCTTTTCCTGAATAAACGCTTCATTCTGATCAATTTTGTCAAATACGCCGATCAACAGCTCCAGCCTTATGGAATCGTCCACCATTTCATAAAAAGCGCTGGTGGACTCCTGGAGCTCTAATTTTTCTTTAATCAAGCTTTCCATTTCTTTTATCAGTTCTACGCCTCGCATACCTGCTCCAACGAAATTAAGGTCGAGCGAAATCGCTCAACCTTAACTTATAATTTAATATCAATATTTTGTCCCAAATGTGGTGTTACGGATTGCTCCATGGCTTTTACGACGCTTTCCACTGATTGGGCGTCTTGTTTCATGGCCTTTTGGAGCATTGAAACGTTCAGTGCTTGTTTTAAACTCGTCAACATTTGAGCCTGATAGGATGATGCTTGTATATTCATCAAATCCCTCCCATGCTGTCATTTGAATTCAATTCATAGGATAATTATACCCCGATGTGCGTCTATTTAACAGGCAAAAATTATGAACGATTCATGAATTTTGAAGCAAGTCCATGAATCGTTTTATAAATTAAATGATTATTAAATGTTAGTCGTTTAGTTCGTATTGGATGACTATTTAATGTTGAATGCTTGTTTCCAGGTATCCTTAAAGTTCTCTGCGATTTCCAGCGCATCGTTGAACTCTTGCTCGTTTTTACCGATGTTGGCGTTAAGGAGCTTGAAGTTCAAATACTCATAAAGCTGCTCTAAGCTTTCACTTAATGGAATATCCATGTTCAGTGTATTTCTGAGTTCATCAACGATGGCTTGTGCGCGCTGGGTATTATAATTCACTTGCTCGTAGTTTTTAGATTCAAGTGATAAAAGTGCTTTTTTAATGAATTTCACGATGCCCTCATAGAGCATGTAAGTGAGCTCTTCAGGTTTTGCAGCGAGAATTTTGCTTTCCAAATATTGATCCATTTTATCGTTCACCGAATTGCGCTTCACTTCGCTCACCTCAGCTTTAGCTACCTCAGGCTCCACTTTTACAAAATGTCTCGGTTTTGAATAATTGTATGGGTTCATGACCGCCATAACAGCCTCCTATTTCTTTAAATCAAATGTCGTTCCAGGTCCACCAGTATAGGGATTTGAATAGGAATCATGAACCTTCTGCTTTTTCAGGGTCTTCGTTTTTTCCGCTTTCACCTGATAGAGCTCCAACTCCATGACCGACTTGAATTCACCCATTTTCTCGACGCATGCTTTGTTCTCTTCATCAAACTTTCTTATGAGTGCTTCTATATCCGCATCGATGTCCTTCGATTCCCTCGCATTAAACATCAGGATCCACTCGTCGCGTCTTTTTAGCGCACCAAGTGCCATATCAACGTCTTTAACCTCTAACGCACTGGAGAGGATATACGTCTCCTCCAGCACCTTCCCCATAATCTCTTTCGGTGTCATATTAGTTTGACCCCAGCTGACTCATCAGCGACGCAGACTGCGATTGCATTTGCGATAACGCCGATTCCATTTTACTGAACATGGTGTAATAGTATTCTTCACGATTTGAAATATAATCTAAAAGATCTGATATACGATCATCATAACCGGTAATTTTTTTCTGGAACTCATTTGAAAATTGGCTAATATCGTTCTCTATGCCCGCTTTCATGATGAGTTTTCCTTTGTTACCACTAGCATCACGTGTTGTACGCGTGTAGTCTTTTAAAATATCTGCAAAACGGTTTGCTATGCCATTTTCTTTACTTCGATCTGATCTATTCGTGCTATTATCATAACTGATTGATGATTCTTTCGAAAAGAGTGCCACCACATCGTCATAATTGTTTTCAAGTGCTGTTTTTAGCTTTGTTTCATCCACAGTAAGCTTACCACGATCCAAATAACTTGTACTTCCAATTCCAATTTGACTCATAGTGAGACCCGCACCCTCAACGGATTCAATAATGGCATTTCTAAACTCAGAGAGCAATGAAGTCAATTCAGAAGACCCTCTAAGCATACCCGCCTTCGCTTTTTCTTCCCACTTCTTAACTTCGTCTTCAGTGAGTGCTTCTTTTTCTTCGTCTGTAAGCGGTTCATAGTCGTAGTCTTTTTTCTCAGTTAGTTTTCCATTAACAAAATCGACGAGGTCATTATACTCTTTAACAAAATTTTTGATGTTATCAATAATTGCTGTCGTATCTTGATTCACGGCGACTTTGATTTTATCATTAGAGGTTTCCTTAAGCGTTAAAGTTAAACCGTCCATAGTGAAAGTATTATTGCTTTGTACAATAGATGTTCCATTGATTGATAATACGGCATTCTTGCCAATATTCCGTGTAATTCCAGAAACGCTTCCATCAGCAGCAACTAACTCAGCAGTAGGTGCAAATAATTTACTTAAGAAACTCTCTGCTACTGATCCGTCCTGAACCGAAATATTATTAATGGACCCTTCATTTTTAGAATCCATAACAAAGCTATCCTTTAAACTGTCATATTTGAGTGTTACGCCAACATCGGCTTTATTAAACTTCTCAACCATAGTAGCGATGGTATCAGTCGCATCTATTGTAATGCTCTTACCGTTAATAGATAATCCCGTTAAATCACCACTGTTTATTCCAAAAAGTTCACTAATACTTTTCGTTTTATAAGCATAACTAGACTGACTTGAATTGGTTCCAAATAATGCGCTCATTGATGCAGAATTTGACCCATAAGTCATCATTTTAACTTCACTACCTGCAAAATCGAATTCTAACTTTTGTCCATTTGTTTTTACGACAGAAGCATAATCACTTCCAAATGAAGCAGATATTTTCCCTGAAAGGGCAGTTTTTAAATCGTCGATTGTATTAACTGAAACTAATTCTGCTTGAGTAAGCTTAATCAATTTCGCATCATTACCAACAGATAACGTAAACTCAAAATCACTTCCTAACGACTTTATCGTCGCTAAATTAATATCATTAGTCTCTATGCCTCTAGCGCCTGAATCATTACCTATCCATTGATCCTTACTTGCCAACTGAGTAATGGAATCGATTTCAACAGAACTGTTACCAAATGATGCATTTGCAGATACAGTTACTTTACTACTTGTTGCACTGCCACTCATTACACTATAAGAATACTTAGCAAATGAAGAGGATGATGTTAAGTTTTGACCTGGTTTCAATACATCAAAAAAATTCGATTGTAAAGTCCGAAGCTTATTAGTGATTTCTCTGAAGCCTTCCTGCTGCCACGATGTATACTGTTTTTGTCTTTTGACTTTATCAACTCGGGCACTCTCTGCTTTCATAAGATCTTTAATCATGGTATCGGTATCAAATCCCGACGTGATACCAGAAATTCTCATGTTTGCCATTTATATCACTTCCTTTATTCTCAAACCGTAAAATTAAGCCTTCTCATCAACAAATAGACCTGCAAGCTCCCACATTTTAGCAATCATGTCTTGAATTTTTTTCGGAGGAAACTCTGCGATGACCTCATTAGTAGTAGTGTCTTTAACAACATACATCACCGTATGGGTCACATCGTGCACTGACCGTTCTATAGAACGGTTGCTGTGTTCAAGAGACTTATTTGCCTGCGCGATTGCTTTGTTAAGCATCTCTTCATTTAAGACTTCTTGCTCCTCTAAATTCTCTGCCTGAGATTTTGCTTTAACCTCTGATCGTTCTGGAGATACCTGTTTAACTGGTGTTGCCGGTTGAGACTTTACCTCAGTAGGTCTATTTTGAGCTTCCGTGCCATATCCTACTGTAGGATTGATTCCACTGTTTACTGAACCAATTTTCATATTGAATACTCCTTTCCATGGAACTGTATTCCAAAGTTAATCTAATATCATTATCGGCATAGTGAATCATTAACCTTAATATTATATGTAAGAAAATTAAGAGAGGTTTCCTCTCTTAATTTATCATCTGAGTAACTGAAGCACCCCTTGTGGTGCCTGGTTGGCTTGCGCAAGCATGGCTTGAGCTGCTTGTTGCAAAATATTATTTTTGGTAAAAGACATCATTTCTTTCGCCATGTCTACGTCTCTAATGCGTGATTCCGATGCTTGTAAATTCTCAGCAGACGTATCCAAATTTTTAATCGTATGTTCTAATCGATTTTGGACCGCACCTAAAAAGCTACGAGAACCTGAAACCTTTTGAATGGCATTATCTATTTCCGTTATGGCAGTATTAGATGAAGCTTGACTCAATAGGGTTGTAAAACTAATATCTAACCCATCGACTGTTAAGTTTTGAGTCTGTAGTTCAATACTTTGACCACTATTTGCGCCAATATGGAAAATGAACTTCTCAGGCGTATCCACAATCGAAGTTGCATTTCCATCAGCAGAAAAAGTCAGATTATAATGGGTCATTACTAACGCGGTTCCGGTTCCATTAGTGATGGTGTTCGCAGAACTTAAATTGCTACTCGATCCTGCAACAGCGCCTGTCGTGATAACGCCTGTTCCCGCTGTAAAATCGGTACTTGCACTTAAATAAGCATCAAAATCTCCAGCATTCAGTCGTGTAACGAATGCAGAAAAAGTATTGAAGTCTGCACTTACAAGTTTTCCAGCCGTACCATCAACCTCACCTTGAACCTGTTGTACAGTATTTGCTATTGCATCATCTAACGTACCACCTGATTCAAGCTCATCGATGATTGCATTAATTCCACCAACTGTAATTTCATGAAGGGTTTTTACAGCCACATACGCAGATGCATAATCGGAAATTGAATTACTAAAAGCACCAACAATACTAGCTGCGTCTGCTGTACCAATACTTGATGGTGCAGTAATAAATCCATTTCCACCTTGGGTGGCCATTGCCAGCCCTTCCATAAACCATGTTTCATCATTTGATAGACCACCGCCACCTAAAAGTGAAGCCATCTCAGTATATTGGTAAGCATGCATGATTTCGTGTGCCACCAATGCATCTAGAGCATCATCACTTGCTAACACGCCACCAGGCGCTACTTTGGGTAAATTGATTCTAAGCGTCAGTGTTGAACCATCAATAGTACCCATGGCAGCAGCATAACCTTGAGCTGGTTCGTCAACGTACTCGACCAACATGGGTCTTTGAACTGGGCTATCAGGATGTGCGATATCAAATCTCGCATTAATTGCCACCATTGAATCATTAATCCAGCCAGGTACTTTTGCATTTAACGCATCCAAAACTGACTGACTATAACCGTCAAAAGGACTCCCTGATACAGATGCGCCATAGTTCAACAGTTTTTGTGTGTTAAACTCTGTATTATGAGCAATCCTATTAACTTCAGATTTTAATTGCACCAACTCATCATTTAATTTTGACCGATCATCAGAAGTATTGGTATCAGTCGCTGACTGAACGGCTAGTTCACGCATACGTTGCAAAATCGCATGCGTCTCATTTGCTGCACCTTCAGCTGTTTGAATGAGCGAAATCGCATCCTGAGAATTTCTTGAAGCCTGATTAAGCCCCCGAATTTGACCTCGCATTTTCTCTGAGATAGCTAGTCCAGCAGCATCGTCACCTGCACGATTTATTCTGAAACCAGAGGATAGCTTTTCTATATTTTTAGCATTTTGTACTGTATTAATACCCAACATCCTATGGGTATTAAGCGCCATCAAATTGTTATTAATTCGCAAATAACTCACCTCCATGTATCAAAATAAGGACGCTTTCGCGTCCTTATCGAGTTATAAGCAATATCAATTATCTTAATAATTGAAGCACGCCTTGTGGTGCTTGGTTAGCTTGAGCCAACATCGCTTGAGCAGCTTGTTGAAGGATGTTGTTCTTCGTAAAGTTCATCATTTCCTTCGCCATGTCTACGTCTCTGATACGTGATTCAGAAGCTTGTAAGTTCTCAGCAGATGTGTCAAGGTTCTTGATTGTGTGTTCAAGTCTGTTTTGAGCAGCACCAAGCTTAGATCTTTCTGCAGAAACTTTTTCTAAAGCACTGTTTATAGTCGTAATTGCAGTATTTGCATTTGCTTGACTTGTAATATCAATACCTTTCTTGGTATCTGCAGCAGTACTAACTTTTCCATCAGCGCCAATTACAGCTGCTGTAGAACTTGAAGTTGTCTGTGTAATCTGATCCCCTTCATATGTTCCAGCGACAGCAATAGCAGCTTTTACTGTATTGAAATCAAAGTTAACAGTCACTGCTTGAGCAGTAGAATCAGATCCAATAGTAACAGATGATTGATTATTGTGGGCTACTACTGTATTTCCGATTGTTGTACCGGTTCCATTGGCTAAAGAGTTTAATCTAAAACTTAAGGTTTCAGCAGTTGCAGCAAATGTCCATGTATCATCATTAGAGTTTTGAGCATCAAATGCAACAGTTAAGGTAGCTCCATCTTGTAAAGTAATAACACTACTTGTGCCTGCTGTAACTGCAACAGAAGCATTTGTCCAAGTATTTCCACCATCAGTTGAGTATGAGGCAGAAGCGACATCACCACCGCCACTAATTCCAGTAGCTTTAACTTGGAAAGTTGCGTCTGCTGAACCAGTCCATGCCGTAACGTTAGCAGTTCCTGCACCAGCCGTAGCATCACTTTGAGTTACCGCGCCAGTACCTGCAGCTGTCTTTGTAATACTGACATATTGACCACCAACATTAGAAGATGTTGTACTAATTGACGTAACACCAGTATTAGTATTTGTAAATGCTGTAGTTACTAACGCTCCTGCAACACCTAAACTTTGTGCATCCATTGCTCCGATAGATAAATCAACATTTTGATCTGCATTAGCGCCAACGTGGAATGTACTTGTCATGCCACCAGCTAGTAAGTTCTTAGTATTGAACTCAGTTGTATTTGAAATTCTCGTAAGTTCTTTTGCTAACTGATCAACTTCGGATTGTAATTTTGCACGATCATCAGAAGTATTTGTGTCTGTTGCAGATTGTACTCCTAACTCTCTCATACGTTGAAGAATAGCATGAGATTCATTTAATGCGCCTTCAGCAGTTTGAATGAGTGAAATACCATCTTGAGCATTTCTAGATGCTTGTGTTAAACCACGAATCTGGCCTCTCATTTTTTCAGAGATTGCAAGACCAGCAGCGTCGTCACCAGCACGGTTGATTCTGTAACCTGATGATAATTTTTCGATTGATTTTGCACCGTTGTTTGCATTGATACCTAATTGACGGTGAGTGTTCATTGCCATTAAGTTGTTATTAATTCTCATAAATCTTTCCTCCTTGAGTGTTTTGAACCAGAATCCATTCCGGTTAGTGTATAGTATTCGAACCTCGGCCGTAGGTCCGAGTATACCATCTGATAGAATTATCGGCAGTGCGTTTTAAAACTTTAGTCTGTTTTCAGATTATTTTTTACTATTTTTCATTTTTTCAGAAAGAACCTTAATGGAAGCTGCAGGATGCGCTGCTTCTTTATTCTCTGACTGGATTTTTTCAAAGACTTCGCTTCTAAAAATCTCGATGTCCTTAGGGGCATTGATGCCTATTTTTACTTTACCCTCTTCGATAGCGATGATCTGGATTTCGATATTGCCATTAATGATAATGCTCTCCTCTTTTTTTCGCGTGAGTATCAGCATAGGCTAACCCTCAATTTTTCTAAAGAGTGGAAACTTCGTATCACTGTATTCTGTGAGCAATACCTGACGTCCTACCTTTGCCGCATGATTGATAACGATGGGAGCCATAATATTAATCGTTGTTTGATCCACATCATTAGGAATGGTTACGATGGAGAGTACTGAAATATCCGCCAAATCCTCATCAGTTCTAACGTTTAACGCAGTTGCATCAGAAGATGAGAGTTCAAAATCATAATTTTCAACAAATAAAAAGGGATCCGTAACGATAAACGCTAAGTCGGCACTTTGAACGGATTGTAAGTAACTAAAAGGAAATTCGATGTCCTCAGCAGGGATGAGGATGAACTGCTTCTCATCTTCAAATCCTGGGATACCATGTGTAAAGTTTAAAATGTCGTTTTCTGAATATTCAATGTTGCCGAGGTGCTCAGTAGCGATAATCATAGGTTCCTCCTACACTGTAAATTTAAAATTGGAAGGCTGCATGCTATAGGTAATACTGTTGTATTGTTTCATAAAATAGTTGATTTGCCATGGTGTATAGTCCATCTGAACCTTTCGCGGTGCAGATTGATTATTCACAGAACCAGGATTAAATGTCGTGTTTACGCGCCCTTCCTGAAGTGAGATGGATGGTCTAGACTGTGGAATTACGCCATAATTAAATGACTTTTCAAACATGTCATACGCGTTATAAAGCGCTTGATCCGGTATGGGATCTATACCTGTGTGGATGTTGATAAAGTCGTTCCCTTGACTAACGATGCGATCGATACCCTCTGAAACGATTTGACGCCCTAAGCTCACTGCTTCGCCCATAAACGCCTTAATACCTTTTAACCCAGCATCAGCAAAGGACTGACTCTGATCAATCTGTACCTTAGGTAACGTCGTTTGCATTTCAAGAAGTGGTTTCTGAATCTGTAAATCAAGTGTTAGCGCTCCATTACCACTTTGCGAGAGATTCGCTTTACTGACATTCCAGTCAAGGACCGCCGGTGTCGTACTAATTTTAATCGGCATAAGATCTCACCTCTAAGCTATCTGATAAAATCCACCAGTGAAGGCTGGATGACCTTTGAACCCACTGAAAGCGACGCTCTGTAAATATTCTCTAGGTTTTTAAAATACATGATGGCTTCTGCCATGTCTACATCCTGAACTTTACTAAGTAGGCTAGTAAATGTGATTTCATTCTCTTCTACACGAACCTTGATAAACTCCACACGATTGGACTTACCACCGATTTCACCCATGGCCACGAGCACACGATCGAGATGAAGGTCCATTTTTCCAAGGGACGTTTGAATAACCGCATCATCTTTTGTATTTAAGGCAGCAATTAAGTTCTGTAAATCTGTAACTAATTCACTTCTCTGCGCTACGACATAGTCCATGGTAAACGTATGGGCATTACCATCGTTAATGGCATTTACAGTGAAGTTCAAAGTGCCACCATCTATTGCTGAGGCTGTGATGGTACCTACCGGTGTAAACTGTGCATTTAACTGCGAATTAATCTCATTTATCATATCATTAATCGCTGTGGGTGAATTAAAGGCTGAAAAATCCACATCGATTTTGACGCGTTTGTCGTCTAGCTGAAGCACTAAGGTATGGGTTCCACCTTCTGCATCAACCGCTGCTTCTGTTATCGTCCCTGTACCTACCAGCGTTGAAGTTGATCCATTGACACCCGGCGTAACAGTCACACCAGTAAAGCCTGCTGAAGCGGTCAAATCTGTAATCGTGGTTGCTGAACCGTAGGCTTTCGACTGAACCACCAGTTGGTTATTTTGATCGAAGAATACATCCGCCACGTCAGATAAAGGCGTCGCGCCGAAGGTCGCAGATTTTATGGCATCCACGAACCGCTGCTTCGTCATGGGATTCATGGGCGTATTCTCAAGTAAGGTTTCATCCACGTTAAAGGTATTACCCCCGATGCCGATGTCTAAAACATCTGCAGTATAATCATAATTTAGATTTACATTCGCCTTTAAAACGGTCTGAGTGGCTTTCGTCGTCTGAGTAGTGCCGCGGGTTAATACGCCTTCAAAAAAGCTGTTACTGCTCACCGTGCCGAAAAGATCCACTGGATGCGTTCCGATAGGCATGACCTCGCCTACAGACACTTCATAAGCCACCACATGTTTTAGGTCACGTCGTTCTGAGGTGAGGTCAATGTTAAAGGTCCCATCAGGCTTAAATAACTTCTTATTGGTTTCAAGACCAGCAAAAAGGTAACGGCCTGCACTGGTAGCATTTCCCGCCACAAGTACTTCGTTTGTCAATTCTTCAATCTCTACTTTGATCTTCTGAACATCATTTACTGTATTCGTCCCATTCGCGGCCTGAACCGTGAGCTCGCGAACGCGCTGAAGGATATCCTTGATATTCGTAAGTGAACTCTCGGAAACCTCTAACCAACCCAGCGCATCCGTGATGTTCTTATTATATTGCTCTGTCTCGCGAATATCCGTTTTGTATTTTAAGACCTGGGTGATGCCCACTGGGTCATCGGAAGGTCTATGGATCTTCTTACCTGTGGAAAGCTCCGTTTGTCGCTTTGACATGTTGACGAGGTTGTTATTTGCATTCCACAGCATGTCTTTAACCAGCATGTTATTGGTTATTCTCATAATTAACTCCTTACTCACTCATATTGAGCTCAGATAAATTCAAACATGAGAAACTACTTTTTCATGTTTAAATATTCAACACCCACTGTAGGGATTAACGTCCCACGGTGCCTAATCGGTTGACCACGAGGTCGAGCATCTCATCGAAAACGTTGACCATACGGGCATTTGCGTTATAGGCCGTTTGAAACTTGATCATGTTGGCCATTTCCTCGTCCAGCGATACGCCCATGATAGAGTCGCGCGCTGTGCTGTACTCGTTAGTAAGCAGTGCTTGATTCTTAGAAATGCGATTTGCCTCTGCTGCATCGACACCGAGGTTGGAAACGAGTGACTTGACGAAGTCCTCAGGTGCCCCCCACTCATAAAGCTTCACATTATGTCGTGTGGAGATTAATTCTAATACATTTGTGCCATCACCAGGAATATCCTCTAAACGCTTCGCTGCTGCAAACTTGTTAAGATCCTCTAAATCTTTCGCGATGGTGACTTCAGAAGCCTTCATTCGGTCCACCACGAAATATTTACCGTCGATCATGCGGACGGTTTTGCCTTGGAATTCAGGGTTGTTAGCCAGTAACGTGAGAATATTTGAACTGATTTTATTATCGCGTTCTTTTTCTGGAAGTGCTGACACACCATCCAGCACCATAGCCGTTACTTCAGCTGCCGCTTTACCGTCGAGACCTTTAGTTAACAGATAAGATTTATATTCAGCCGTGGTCATGTTATCGATGGTGAACATGTAGTTACCTGTGCTACCATCGAGGCCGTAGCCCTTTTCATGAACGCTATTGAACGTATTCGTAAACGTATCGATAAACTCATTGAGCTTGTTTACATAGTAAGGAATCCCTTTTTTATCGCCGGTGATGTTGTCGCGCACTTCCTGAAGTCCTAAAATCTTCCCGGAAGTAACGTTTAATCGGTTTCCGTTTGACCACTGCACATCCATGATGCCATCGCCATCGTCTTCATTGGCTTTCTCTGTACGCGGTACGAGCTCCAGCGTATCTGCACGATAGTGGGCCACGAGTTGCTGTCCGCCTACTAACACGTAAAAACGGTTTTGGGCATCTTCATAGTACTCGATATTCACGAGCTGTGAAAGCTTATCCACTAACACGTTACGCTGGTCGCGCACGTCGTTAGCGATACCGCCTTCTAGCTCCGCTTTATAGATGGTTTCGTTTAATTTTGCGATTTGATCCGCCAGTGAATTCGCTTCCCCGACTGCCGACTGAAACTGATAGTTGAGGTCCGCTTGGAGATCCTTGAGCATGGTGGAGATACGCTTTACACCTTCAGAAAGGGCGATGGTGTTTTGTCTTACCAGCGTTCTCGCTGTGAGGTTCTCCGGATTCTTCTGGAGGCTTTGAAGCGACTCATAATACTGGTCTAAAAGCTCTGCGATACTGGAATCCGACGGCTCGTTAAAGATGCCTTCGATTTCCGTAAGGACGCTTGATCTGGCATCCCACTCGCCCTTTACGCTGCTTTCTACTCTATATTTATAATCGAGGTAGTTATCTCTAATTTGTTTAACGGCGGTGACATCTACACCAACGCCGAGTGTGCCTAGGCCACCTGGCAGGACCTGCGGTATATAGGCTTTGGTGTTCATCACTTGTCGTGAATAGCCTTCGGTGTTTGCATTGGAAATATTATGAGAAACGATACCAAGTGATCTCTGATTCGCAAACAATCCCGATAGTGCTGTATTAAGTCCTAAAAATCCAGCTGACATGTCTTCACTCCTTTATCATAAAATGATACTTTATACTCTCGCGTCGAAGAGGTTTCTGCGTTCCCCTTCTTCGGTATTGGCTTTTTTACCATAAGTTCCGGCATCGATGCCCGACTGTGTAAGGAGGTCGATGTTGATGTTCACTAAGGCGAGCTTTTCTTCTAACAAACGCTGGTTGAACCGCGTTTCATCGTTTACGTTTTTAACGAGCACCAGCAGCTGATCCTTTGATTTCAGGATGCGATTTCTATCATCGCTCTTAAGGAGCTGCGCCAGCTGCGTCACATTTTCCACGAAATCCAGTTTTTCATCGCGCATGATTTTATCGACGACCTTTTCACGGATTTCTTCCAGCTTGAAAAGCGAGACCACCAAACCCTGCTCCTGGCCTACCATCACTTCCAGCTGGTCGATGTTCTGATTTTTGATCGCCTCGCGCTTTTGCTTCGATAGCGTAAGGAGCTCACTGTAAATTTCTGCTTCCTTATCTAGGGTTTGTACCAATTGATCAACGCTTTTTGACATAGTGTACACTCCTGTAAAATAATAACCGGACATTTAGTCCGGTAATTGTTGGGGGATAAGAAATCGGCGTTTAGATTTTTTTCGATTCTATACCGGAAAATAATTTATCGACGATGTCGTCAGCGCTTGGCTTATAGTTGCCAGAATTCATCAATTGTTTGATTTCATCGAGTTTGTCTGTTCTCACTTCTGGCACGTCGTTAAGGGCTTTTCGAGCGATCTGAATCTCTCTCGCTGCGCTTGAGATTTCCACTTTATCGCTTTCAAAGCTTGATTTTTCAGGTGCTTCAGTCCGTTTGACTGTTTTGCCGTAGGCTTTTGCTACGTTTAAGATGCTCATTTGGTTTGTTATTTTCATATAAAAACACCCCCATACTGCCGATTTCTCTACTAGGTATATCGGCACAGTTGGGGGTAAGTTTAGCATGAATTTTTATTTTTTTCGGTCGTGCTCTTTAATGTGCATGCCCGACCGGTTTTTCTGTTCATTTGCGCCGATGCCGGACTTCAGTCCTTCCGCTAACTCACGGACACACTTGCCACAGAATCTGCCACCGTCGATAGGGGCGTCACATCGCTCACAGAACGAGATGTTCGCATGGTCGCCTAGTACGATTCTACCTTCTCTGATCCACTGTAAAATCACATCAGTTGATACACCAGTTCCACCACTGACGTCCTTCACACTGGAATTCGGGTTATCATAAATGTACTCTCTTACTTTATTAAAACCATCATCCGCGTCCTCGCTACATCTCGAGCAAAGGGCACTTCCATCAACAGATGAAAACAGACGATTGCATTTCTTACAATTTCTCAATATCGAATTTTTCCCATTTTCAGCCATGTCAACCTCCGACTTATCGTCCCCTCGCCACCGTCACGCCCATGACCTCTGCAGACCCCGCTTCATAGAGCGCTTTCGCACAGGCATTTAGCGTCGCACCTGTGGTAAAAATATCGTCCACGATGAGGATGCGTTTGTCCTTCAGCTCAGGAATCGCGTGCCTTTTCACCATTATAGCATTCTCCAGCATGGTCTTCCTAGAACTTCTTCCCAGATTTTTCAGCTTTTTTGTCTTGCGCTTTCTTGCGAGGATTTCTACCGGTTTAGGGCATCCCAGCTGTTTCGAGATCTGGTGTGCCAATACCTCTGCTTGATTATACCCTCTGCTGAAACGTCTTAGGAAATGTACAGGTACAGGCACGATCAAATCAAAACGGCTGAGATCCACGTCGGCCTTTATCATCTCCGCTAAACGCACACCGAAATAACGGGCTTGATAGATCTGCCTTTTATACTTCAGCCCGATGAGGGCATTTTTCACACCGCCTTCATAATAGGTGAAATAACGATGTTTATAATAGTAGGCAAACTGCTCCTGACATTCCTTGCACTTGAAAAAGTAGTCGGCATGCTGCGCATAGGCGAGCTCTATCGGCTTACCGCACTTCACGCAACACCTCTCCGGCAGCGTTTCGATTTGCTGTGAACACGCCACACAAATATGATCCATGTGCCCAGGAGGAAGCTCCACATCACAAAAGTAGCAAGTCAAATGGTCAGGAAAAAAGAAGTCAAAGATTGCACTTGGTATCTGTCTATAGTCCCGTAGCATAGGCTCCTTCAGCTTGGTTATCCCCATTAGTCGCCACCATATAGCGCCTTTATGGCCATAAGTTTCTGCTTTAGTCCTGTGTTTCGGTGCGCTTCGTGCGTTCTTCTAATCATTTCACTCAGGGTGCGCTTATCACCCACCAGCACCAGTAACTCTCTCGCTCTCGTGATGGCGGTATAGAGAATATTTCGGCTCGTTAAGAGCGGTGGAATCTGGGACATGGGCATAATCACTGCTTTAAACTCTGAGCCCTGACTCTTATGGACGGTGACAGCGTATGCCAGCACCAGCTCCTCCACAGTGGGAAAATCATAGATGACTTCGCGCTCCTGATCATAAATAACCGTCAATGTGCGTTCATGCTCATCGATTTCAGTGATGATACCGATGTCGCCATTAAAGACACCTTTGCCCTCTTCTGCATACTTAGTCGTCCATTCAAGGTTATAGTTATTCTTGATCTGCATGACCTTATCGCCTTCTCTGAAGCGCTTTTTACCAAAGGATTTTTCAGCCTTCTTTTTATTCGGCGGATTCACCACAGCCTGTAGCATCTCATTTAGGGCTTCCACGCCCACACCCCCGCTTTTCACAGGGGAAAGCACCTGAATATCCTCCATGGGGTTCAGGTTATAGTAATTCGGGAGGCGTTCGATAACCAGATTACGAATTTCGTTTAGGATGTCCTCCGGCTTTTGCTTCGCGATAAAGAAGAAATCCTTATCGGGCTTATTTAAAATCGGCGTCTCGCCCCTATTAATCATATGCGCATTAACAGCGATCAACGACGCTTCGCTCTGTCTGTAAATCTCCGTTAATTTGATAGAGCTTACAAAATGGCTCTCTAGAAGGTCTTTTAAAACACTACCAGGTCCCACGGAAGGAAGCTGATCCGCATCTCCTACGAGAATTAGATGGGTGCCTAACGCCACAGCATCCAGTAAACGATACATGAGAACGATATCCACCATGGAAATCTCATCGATGATGAGGACATCTGTTTTTAGCGGGCTATCTGCATTTTTCTGGAAATTGTTTTCTCCCTGAGGGCCATTTCCCCCCTGAAATTCTAACAGGCGATGGATGGTTTTAGACTCCCGCTGTGTGGTCTCTGTCATCCGCTTCGCCGCGCGACCCGTAGGCGCTGCTAACAGCACCTTTTTATCCAGCTTTTCAAAAGCATCGATGATGGCGTTGATAATCGTCGTCTTACCCGTACCAGGTCCGCCAGTGATGACGAAAACACCACTTTCTAGCGAAAGTGAAATCGCTTCCTTTTGCTTCTCAGCCAAAAGGATCCCGCGGTTCTTTTGAAACTCATCTAGAAAGTAATTCATGTCATCAAACTTGAGCTGTGTGGCATGCTGCATCAACTGCGTAATCTTGCTGGCTACCTGCTGCTCACTATAAAAAAGACTCGGTAAATAGACCGCTACATGTTCATCTGGTAGCATCTCCACATTCACCTGCCCCGAAACCGCCATGTGACTGAGCTGGAGCGTCACCTCTTCCTCTTTCACAGAGAGCTCCTGTGCGGCGAGTTTTACCACACGCTCCTTCGTGACATAGGTGTGACCATTGGTCGCTTCCTTATTTAGCAAATACGTGATCCCCGAAGCGATGCGAAAGGGTGAATGAAAATCGATGCCCATCTTCATGGCGATTTGATCCGCCTGTCTGAAGCCGATCCCCACCATTTCATCCGCAAGCACGTAAGGGTTCGTTTCGATGGTGCGTATGGCGTCATGTCCATAGCGTTTATATAGCCGCATGGCCATGTTGATTGAGATATTCAAATGCTGGAAATACATGATAAAATCCCGTAGCTCGTACTGTTCTTTATACGATTCGAGAATTTGTTCGAGCTTCTTAGGACCAATCCCGGGAATCGCCAGTAACTTATCGGGGGTATTCTGGAGGACCTCTAATGCCTCAGCACCAAATGCTTCGATAATCAAATGCGCTGTGGTTTCACCGATTCCTTTGATAATCCCTGATGCCAGATACCTATATATTTCATCTAGTTCAGTGGGTTTGATGTGCTCAGCCCACTCCACGTTCAGTTGCTCCCCATAAAAGTTATGCACTTCCATCTTTCCAGACACGCGAAGCCGGTCGCCCTCCCTAATAAATGGAATGGCGCCCTTTATGCTGACGAGATCATCACCCGCGTCCAAGATGGCGATGACGTATCCGTTTTCTTCATTATAATAGATGATGTCATGCACGATACCTTCATAGCCTATCCGTGCTGTCCCATCCTCTTTATGCCATTCGTTTTTCATCGCGTCGCCTCTCGTCAAAGTTCCCTTTATAGTTTAACACCAAATGGAATATTATGGAAGTTGTATTTATCGTATGGCCAGTATAATCACTGCGATGATCATCACCCAGATGATTACGATAGGGATGCTGTAGGTCCAATGCTTTGGCTTCCCATTGTCCCAAAGGTGTTCTGAGGCTATTAGACATTCGTCCAGCACCTCTTTTGGGATGCATTTAATGGCCAATCCCGCTAACAGGGGCAATATGATTAGATCATCCAAATACCCGAGAACGGGTATAAAATCGGGTATAAGATCGATGGGTGAAAGCGCATAAATAACGGTGGCTCCTGCTAGAATTTTCGCACGCCATGGCGTATCCGGATGCTTTAGCGCAAGTGCGAGTGCTGGTAATAGACGCTTCATCGCATTTGCCTTACTCTTTAATGATTCCATCATCGACGACATCCTCCATCATATGCATCACTACCCATTAATCTTAACGAATTTTAGCCATAATAACAACCAAGGATTAAGAAATAGGTCTTTAAATCACCACGAAAAAAAGGATGCACAAATGTGCATCCTTAATTTTATAGTTGATACCCTCCAAAGCGATGTGCTTTAGATTATGCGCCAAACGCTTCTTTACGAAGGATTTCAGCTTTGTCAGTTTTCTCCCATGGAAGGTCGATATCTGTTCTGCCGAAGTGTCCGTAAGCAGCCGTTTGTCTGTAGATCGGTCTTCTAAGGCCAAGATCTCTGATGATAGCGCCTGGTCTAAGGTCAAAGTGCTTTTCAACTAAATCGCTGATTAAGTCTTCTGAAACCTTAGCAGTTCCAAATGTCTCAACAAGGATTGAAACTGGGTGTGCTACGCCGATTGCGTATGCAAGCTCGATTTCACACTTCGTCGCGAGGCCAGCTGCAACCACGTTTTTAGCAACGTATCTTGCTGCATAAGCTGCTGAACGGTCAACCTTTGTAGGGTCTTTGCCTGAGAATGCGCCGCCGCCATGTCTAGCGTATCCGCCGTAAGTGTCAACGATGATTTTTCTTCCAGTAAGACCAGCGTCTCCCTGTGGACCACCAATTACGAAACGGCCAGTTGGGTTGACGAGGATTCTAGTATTTACGAAGAGTTCCGCTGGGATCACAGGCTTGATGACGTGCTCGATCAAATCTGCTTCAATTTGCTCTCTCTTAACTTTTGAGCTGTGTTGTGTAGAAATTAATACGGTATCGATTCTGCATGGTCTACCATTTTCATCGTATTCTACAGTCACTTGTGTCTTACCATCAGGTCTGAGGTAAGAAAGCGTATCGTCTTTTCTCACTTCTGAAAGTCTTCTTGCAAGCTTGTGAGCGAGTGAGATTGGAAGTGGCATAAGTTCTGGTGTTTCATCACATGCGAAACCGAACATGATCCCTTGGTCGCCAGCGCCAACTGCTTCTACATCATCCTTCATAGAGCCTTCTTTGCTTTCGAGCGCTTGGTCAACACCCATTGCGATGTCGTCAGATTGCTTATCGATGGCTACGAGAACGCCACAAGTGTCGCCGTCGAATCCATATTTTGCTCTAGTATAGCCGATTTCTTTAACGGTTTTTCTAACGATTCCCTGAATGTCTACATAGCAGTTCGTCGTGATTTCGCCAGCGATGAGCACCAACCCTGTTGTTACAGAGGTTTCGCATGCAACACGGGCATTAGGATCTTGCTCGAAAATCGCATCCAAGATCGAATCGGAAATTTGGTCACAGATCTTGTCTGGGTGACCTTCAGTAACAGACTCTGAAGTAAATAGTCTTTTTCTTGACATTAAATACACCTCCATTGTTTTAGTGCTGCATAAGCAGCTGAATCCTTTTATCGCTATTGATGAATCGTAGGCATAAAAAAACCTCTTCGCAAGAAGAGGGTGTATTCTTACAACCTCATCTTCCAGGTATCCGTACTACCCGTAGGATTTAGCACCGTGTATTACCGGTTGCTGGACTTCATAGGGCCTATTCCCTCCATCGCTCTTGATAAGGATTACTATTAAATTTACTTGACTATAGTATCATACCCCTCCATGGATTTCAATCACAATTTTTATTAACATTATGAAATATTTTTTTCTCGTCAATCTTGACAATATTTCACATTTTACATAAACTGTTTCTATGTGACGACCGATATTATTAGTAGATGACATGAAACATCGGAGGAACCATGAATTACGTTGAAAGGCTTGCCCTAGAGATCGAATCCCGAAAATCACAGCTTAAAACATTGCGCGAGCGAAAAGCAGACTATGCCTGCAGTGAAATCGAACGCGAAATCGAGCAGCTAAAACACGAGCTGAACCGCTACCGTCATTACGATGCCGTTAAAGTTCACCATATCTATGCAAAAAAAGACCAATAATTCAATTAAAAGTTTAAGGAGATATTGCTAAATGCAGTATCTCCTTTTTTCATGCGAAATCATTGATTCAAATAATCAAAAATCGAATCGAACCCACTGTTGATATAAGCATATAGAATCGGATCATCCGTTTTAAGCTCGCAAACGAAGTGAAGGCTATCCGCATAGGCGTTCTCTTCTACCAACGTGTGATCAATCGCCTCTAAATGCTGTTTATCAAAGGATGCGATGATGAGCTGACCCACGTCGGAGAAAAAATACATGGCGTAAATATCACCATTCAGATAATACGGATTTTGGGCTACGTGCCGGTTATTGGGGTTAAACTCGATGTAGAGCTGTCCTCCCGCATAACGTTGCTTCATCATCTCCGGGTTATTTTCTGAAAAACGTCGTTCAAAAAATTCGTCACGAACATGTGTGATAATCATGAATTCCGGTTTGTTTAAATTAAACGCCGCTTCAATGCTGCTCATCACGAGTGTTTCGCTACTTGTAAGCGCCGTCGCCTTTTGTGATTTAGGATTGATGGAAACTTCGAATACCACAAGCTTGTATTTGTGCTCAAAATCGATGAGCGCTTCAGCGCGGTAAACATCAGTGCCACCATTTTGATTTAATAAGGTCACCTGGTTCTTTATGAGCGTATAGGGTTCATCCAAAAGGGGCATATGAAACGCTTTTTCCGGAACATCCCATAACGCCAGCGTGGACGCAGGGTCTCTACCGACGAAACGCATGATCAGATAATTGATGACATGAACCGTATTCTCCAGTGGAGGCGTCAACCTAAGCATCAGCGCCACTTTTTCCTCAGTGCTTAGGTCATCTCGCCACGACATGAACATCTCCATATAAGCATCAAAATCCACATGAGATTCGACGCTATTTGGGTCCACCTCGTAGGCACTCTTAAGGAGATATACCAGCTCTCTAAAGCTGACAGGTACAAACTCGCCGCCAAGACCACCCGTGACCCCTAGAATCAGATCATCACACTCTTTTTTTACGGGTTCAATGAGATGATAAAAACCGTCAATGCCGTATACCTCATAATCGAGGTGATAAATTTGGATGACTTTACGTCCAGCTTCGTCGTGCCAATGTGAGACCACCCCCACCACACCCATTAGACGTGTGTTGGTGGCCTCCGCGTATTCAAAAGTAAGCTTAGCGGTTTTTATAGCATGCATTAGGACAGAACCTTATCGATCATAAGGGTTTTATAATAGTCCAGCTTCTGTTTCGCCTTATCATAATCGCTATCGCAGATGGAGAAATAGATTTTAAGCTTCGGCTCAGTGCCTGATGGTCTAAGAACCATCCAAGAATAATCATCTAAGTAGAATTTAATGACATCCGATTTTGGAAGGCCCGTTTCATCCTCTTTATAATCAATTTTACTTGCGTAGTTGAAAATAGAAGCGGAATCCTCTCTAAAGCGCGTCATGATGCGCTTCATCATTTCCCCGCCCTCTTTGCCCTCGAAGCTCTTCGATAGGGTCTCGTCTACATAATAGCCATGACGTTTAAAAATGCTATCCAGTACCTCAGAAAGCGATAAACCCTTCTGCTTATAATACTCCGCCATTTCGATGGCGAGTAGTGTTCCCATAACTGCATCCTTATCACGTACATGCGGTGCAAAAAGATAACCGTAGCTCTCTTCGTAACCCATGACGAAGTGGTGATCATCCATTTCAATTTGCTCACCGATAAACTTGAAGCCTGTGAGCGTTTTTTTCAGCGTCACGCCATAAAAGTCAGCCTGAGCCTTTGCTAAATCCGAGGAGACGATGGTATTGACCACGTAGTGCTTCTCTGTAAGGTCTTTTCGTGCAGATAATACATATTCTAGGAATAACGAACCAATTTGGTTTCCATTAAGTGCTTTATAGCGCGTGCCTTCTTTAATCATCATACCGATGCGGTCGCAGTCGGGATCTGTGGCGACGATTAAGTCTGCTCCGAACTTTTCAGCCACAGGCAGTGCCACTTCAAAGGCCTCTACAGATTCTGGGTTAGGCTGATTACAGGTTGGGAATTCACCATCTGGTTCCATTTGCTCTTCCACAGGGATAAGGCCTGAGAACGACATCTCTTTCAGCACTCTGGAAATCGTATGTCCACCTGTACCATGTAGTGGCGTGTATACCACTTTTAGTTCGGAATCCTTTAAGAGCTCTGGGCGAATGGAAACGCGCTTCACCATTTCTACATAAGGCAAGTCCACTTCTTCGCTGATGATTTTTAAAAGCTTCGCTTGAGCGGCTTCTTTACGGTCCATGATTTTCACCATGGTAAAGTCAGTGATGCGTTCAACATGTTCCACTAAAGCATCCGCAAGATGGGGTACTAGCTGACATCCGGTTTCGTCGTAGACTTTATAACCGTTATATTCAGGTGGGTTGTGGCTTGCAGTGATCATGACACCGCCCATGCATTTTAATTCTCTCACTGCAAATGAAAGCTCAGGTGTGGTACGCACATCCTCGAAAACATAGGCGAGGATGCCATTAGCCGCCATGACACGTGCAGTCTCCATGGCAAACTCGTTTGATAATCTTCTCGAATCATAGGCGATCACCACCGCTTGATTAACGGTGTCCCCTAAAACAGTTGTTTTTCTTTCCAAAAGGAAATTGACAAACCCTTGGGTAGCTTTTCTCACCACATAGCCGTTGATGCGATTTCTGCCAGCACCGATAATTCCACGCATACCAGCAGTTCCAAACTCTAGGTCTTTATAAAAACGGTCCTCAATCTCTGCGTCTTGTCCTTTGATGGATGCAAGCTCTGCTTTAAACGCGTCATCAAACAAAGGATTATTGAGCCATTCAAGGTATTTTTCGTGGGCGTTCATTATTTTCTCCTTTCACTCCCTTAACTTTTCATCATTTTACCATAGTTCAGTTCGCTTTTCCACCGTCCATGAGCCCACGCATAAGAATCGTTGCCACATGGATCAGTAAATCGTTTTTGAGCTTCTGAGGAAACAGCAAGACACTTTTCCCAGGCAGTGCGGCGATAATCCGTTTCACGATTTCATCCTGTTTGCTAATGTAGACGGGCATTTGAGAAAGATAGTGCGTATTTACCCTTTTTATCAGCGATTCATACGTCATGATTTCGAAACGGTCGATCCCAGCCTCTTCAGCAAGGAACTCATAATAGCGCAGTAGCAGCTCTGAATAGGAACGGTCCTTATCGACTTTTAACAGATCTGCCATCAGCGGAATGATGGTTTCGAAAAGCACTCTGTGATTCATCCGCCCAAGTCCTAGAAACTTCGCGGCTTCCTCAAGCGTTTCTGGATTCAAGTCTAAAAACGTCTGTAAAATCCTTTTTTCATCGATGAGGTTCTTTATATAATAACGCGTGCCATGAAGCTTTTTCATAACGCGCATCGTATCGAAATACCCTAGTTTGATGTTATGGGCAGCCCTTACTGGATCGATCTCCAGTAGCTTGCCTAAATCTTCTGAAGGCATGATGGTGATGACCTTTGACTGGTCAGCTTTTTTAATGCGTCTAGTGATGCCGAACCCGCCGATGCGTATGGCGATCACTTCATCACAGCCCTTTGCTAATAACATATTGATGGGAAGGTTATCAAAAAATGCCCCGTCGATGAAACGTTTGTGATCGATGCGCTCGTCTTTGAATACGGGGACATTGGCACTAGCGATGATGTAATCGTGGAGCTCGCCCTGTGGTATGTTCTCGATAAAGACCTCGACAGGTTTTAAGTCCGTAATGGAAACCGTGACGAGGCCATAGCCGATGGGGGCGTTTCTGAGGCGTTCTTCGTCGATATAGATACGTAGCTTCGCTTTGAAGGGGGTGATGTCGATGCCACCTTGCTTTAATGTATCACTGATAAACTGCTTGATTCTTGCCTGGTCAGACCTAAAATCCAAGTTGACGATTTTTCGGAGTACGTCAGGATCGCCTGCCATCATGTCCTTCGCCTCGGAGCTGAGCCAAATTTGTTCGAGCTGATCGATTTGGTCCAGTGCGATAAATGCCCCATTTACAGCGCCGATGGACGTGCCTGCGACGATCTCATAGGATATGCCCAGTTCCTTTAAGGCCTTAATCGCTCCGACGTGAAAGGACCCCTTTGCGCCGCCACCTTCTAATGCTATACCTCTCATAGTTATCCTCCTATTGATCAATCACCCTATATATACCAACTCTTCGCATAAATAAACCGCAGCTGCTGAAGGTTGATTCCTTCATCACTGCGGTTAAATTCTATCGAGATGTCATTACTTGTCGTATGCTTTTAGCATATTTTGATAAATCATATCTGCGAGGCCAATCCCGCCGCCCTTCGCAATCTTTTTCGCCATTTCTTCGTCGAGCATGCCCTCGAAGGTTTCACGCGCTTGGCTTTTTTCCACCAGTCCGCCTTCTTGGATGGTATTTCGCATGACCTTTAAAAGCGTGTTCACGAAATACGCCTCAAATTCTTGACTGGCTTCCTTCAGTTTGTCCAGATTCTTTTCACTGGCGGCTTTTTCAAGCGCCGTTTTAAAAGCGTCCGTTTCTACTGCGGTCTGTTTTTCTTCTATAGTGGTTTGGTAACCACCGCTCATTAGTGCGCTTTCAATTTTCATAAGGCACTCCTTTAGGAAATAGTTCGATTATGCTATCGATTAACGTTTGAGGTTGTTGGCGATCTCCAACATCCTATCCGCCGTCTGGATGGATTTCGAGTTGATTTCGTAAGCGCGCTCAGCCGTGATGAGGTTGATCATCTCGTCCACGATTTGAACGTTACTGTTCTCGATAAATCCCTGCCACACTTCAGATTTGTCACCTTCCTGGATACCTTCGATGGCGACGCCTGACGCGCTCGATTCCTTATAAAGGTTCTTGCCCATGGCTTCTAGGCCAGCTGGGTTGACGAACTTGCTAAGTGAAAGCTGACCGACTTCCTCGTACTCTTCACCGCCATCGCGCTTCACGGTGATAAAGCCTTGGCTGTCCACGGCGATTTCAGATACATTAGCACCGAGGACGATATTACCATCGATGCCCTGAACATAATAACCATCTGCTGTGACCAGCTGAGCGCCTTCGCCCGTGGTCGCGATTTTGAAGCTACCGTCTTTTGTATAGCGGATGTTGCCGTTCGTGTCGATGACTTTAAAAAAGTGCTCACCGCTAATGGCCATATCGGTTGGATTTTCAGTTTGTTGAAGGTTTCCTGTGGTAAAGTTTCTTAAAGTTGCAGAAACCATAACACCATGACCGATCTCGATGGGTACTGGCTTACCTTCATCTTCTAGTTTATCAGAAGAGGTTAATCTTTCATACATGATGTCCTTGAACTCCACACGCTGTCCTTTAAAGCCGATGGTGTTCACGTTTGCGAGGTTGTTGGAAATCGTGTCTATTTTAAGTTGCAGGTTTTTCATGCCCGATGCTGCAGACCACATTGCTTTCATGGGTTACGCCTCCTATACACGGCCAAGCTCAGTGACACACTTCGCGATCATTTCGTCGATGGTAGTAATCACTTTCTGGCTGCTTTCATAATTTCGGTTCATCTCTATGAGTTGAATCATCTCTGTTACCGCATCGGAGTTGGATTGCTCGATGTAGTTCTGGATGACTTCGCCTTCAAATTCAACTTTTTCACCAGTGAGTGGTGAGCGTTCCTTATAATAGCCCGTGCCGATTTTATAGACATCGGCGATGTTCGTAAAGGCTGTAAGCTGTAATTTATCAGTAATCTCACCGTTCTGAATGATTTCTCCAAACTCATTAACGGTGAAGTTTTCGCTTTCGATGATGATCGGACCATTGAGTCCAAGCACCTTAGAGCCATCGAAAGTCACGAGTTCGTTTAGATTATTGATGGTAAATGCGCCGTCACGCGTGTAATAATCGCCTGTTTCAGTTCTAACAGTAAAGAAGCCTTCACCCTTTATCGCCATGTCGAATCGGCTATCTGTGCGCTGTAGCTGACCTTGCTCGTGATCCGTTAAAACGGAGTATCCGCGGATACCAGCGCTGATGGTGCCCACCGCAGTTGGATGCGTGGTCGATACGAGATTATCTACAACCGTTCCATTTACTGAAATTGCACCTTTCTCATCCACCGTGAAATCGCCGTCGCCGACGAAAATCGGACCTTTATTTCCAAGTACGAGGTTTCCTTTTAAATTATCGATGGAACCCCCGATATTTTTATAGATGGTTCGTAAATACCCATCCGTGTCTTTAAAGAAAGTGGTGCTTTTACCATAATGAATGCCATTAGGTGTATCGATTCTGAAGTAGCCTCTGTTTGTTTCCAGGGTCGTTTCTTCACCAGAAATGCTTTGATCGACGTTCACTGCACCTGATTCATAGGGAATCGAAGAGCCGTTGATTCGGGTTAGCAGCCTTGCGTTAAACGATTCAACTTCCACACGGTCCTTTTTATAACCCGTGGTGTTCACATTCGCCAGGTTGTTTCCGATGACGTCCATTTTATTGATGTTTGTGATCATGCTCGTTCCAGCGATGTATAACCCTTTAACCATAATACCCTCCTGCTTTCATTCAAAAAGGTTATCGGCTAAGAACCATTAAAACTTTAGAACTCAATTGAGGCATTTCCTAAAAAGCTGGTCAAAATTTCACCCTTAATTGTTAAATCCCAAACTATCAGGTATTTCTATAGCTGAACCCTTGATATCATCTATGGTTCGATTGACGAAATGTCTGGAATGTGTTAAATTAAAGGTGGTTAAAATACCATACCCTTTATTAATTTCAATTTCCTCATTTTTTGGAATGACCGTCCGTTCGTGTCATTCCCCTTTTTTTGCTCAAAACACTCCCATATATTAACAAAAAAACACCTGTTTTCCAGGTGTTTGCTTATTTTTTGACAATAATTTTAACATCACATTTTCTTTTATTCAAACCTCAAACTGATGTCCATTGCCGTTACCGAATGGGTTAATTTTCCCACAGAGATAAGATCCACTCCCGTTTCCGCCACCAACCGTACCGTTTCCAGGTTCATGTTACCACTAGCTTCTAATAGCACACGGCCACAATTCACCTGAACGGCCTCTTTCATCTGAGCCAGAGACATATTATCCAGCATGACGATATCCGCACCCGCAGTGATCGCCTCAAGTAATCCATCTAAAGATTCCACTTCAACCTCAATACGGATGGTATGTGGTATTTCTTGCTTTACCTTCCTGATCGCAGCCGTGATACCCCCAGCAGCCGCGATATGGTTGTCCTTGATTAACACGCCATCTGATAGATTATAGCGGTGATTAAATGCACCACCATGTCTAACCGCCATTTTATCGAAAAGCCTGAGTCCAGGTGCCGTCTTGCGCGTGTCTACGATTTTCGCAGGCAGGTCTTTAACTGCTTCAACATAACGATGTGTTTCAGTTGCGATCCCAGACATTCGCTGCAAAAAGTTCAGCGCTGTACGCTCTCCAAATAATAACGCCTTAGTAGGACCTGTCAAAACCGCGATTACGTCACCTATTACAACTTCTTCCCCATCAAACTTAAATGCTTCCACATCCACCTGATCAGAAATCAATTCAAAGACCCTTCTAAAGACCTCGAGGCCTGACAGGACGCCTGGTGCCTTTGCGATCAGCTTTGCCCGTGAGTGATGGTCATCCCCAAAAAGCGAATCGGAGGTCACGTCCAGCGTCGGTTTGTCTTCCCCCAGTGCATTTAAAATCGCCGCATCTAATGTACTATATTGAATCATGTGCCAGTACCTCCTTCATCATTTTTAAACGTACGAGTAAAGCGTTCTCTTCTCTTCTACGCGTCACTGAAAAAGCCTCGTTTTGAATCGAAGCTAAGCTGTTTTCCAGCACGCTCACCATCCCTCGAATCGCCACTTCATCCTTAACAATCCCCATATGAAGGTCCATCCAATTTGCAAGCTTCAAAGCCTTCAAGTCATCTATCGCGCCTTCGTTTGGTGCCATTTCGGTTTGCGACAGATTACCATCACATCCGATTGCTTCCACCGCTTCACTGATATGCCTTGCAACTGCACCACCAAAAACCAGTGCCTCAAGTAATGAGTTGCTCGCCAGTCTATTTTTACCGTGAACACCTGTATAAGCGCATTCGCCAGCCGCGTAAATTCCAGGTATTGAAGTCATTCCATTAAGATCAGTGACAATTCCGCCCATGGCATAATGTGCCCCAGGAGAGACCGGTATATAGTCCACATCCAAATTGATGCCTTTCGAATCACAGTAGGCTGAAATCGTCGGAAAATGATCATGCATCTGTTTCGATCCGATACCGGTAACATCAAGCCACACATGCTCAGAACCGCACTTTTTCATCACGTCGAGAATGGCTTTAGATACTATATCACGAGGTGCAAGCTCCATCATCGGGTGAACGTCCTTCATAAATCGTTGACCCTTACTATCTTTTAATAGACCGCCCGCACCGCGAACCGCCTCAGAAATCAAGAATCCTTCCTGCATCCCCTGCGTATTGTAAAACACCGTAGGATGAAACTGAACCCAGCTTAAATGTGCAACCCCGAGACCAGCCTTCATGGCTAGCGCATAACCATCGCCATAAATACCTTCGTTATTGCTGGTCCGCGCATAAAGCCTACCGAGACCCCCAGTGGCGATAACGACCTTTTGGGCCCCCAGTCTAACCATTTTATCTTTCGTAGCAAACTCTACAAATTGGCATCCATCATATGAAGGATGAATCGCCGTCACGTAGGCATCGTCCATAATCGAGAGATTAATCCTCTCCAGAACCCGTTGCCACAGCGTTTCCATGACACCTCTGCCGGTATAATCACCGATTCTAAGGATGCGCTCAAGCCTATGCGCCCCCTCACGTCCTAAAAAGTACGACCCATCGGCGTTTTTATCGAAAACGACGCCGAGTGCCTCCAAATTCAGAATCGCTTCGGTGGATTCATTTGTGAGTTTATGAACTGCTCTGCTGGAATTATAGCCGTGACCACAAACCATCGTGTCCTCAAAATGCCACTCTGGCGAATCACCAACCCCAACGGGTGCCGCGATGCCACCTTGTGCTAAATAACTGTTAGTCTTCGAAATTGGACCTGCTGATAAAATGGCAACTCTAAGCGAAGGCTTTAGCATCAGCGCTGTATATACGCCCGCTAAACCAGCACCGATAATGACCACATCATAGTCCAGCTGTTTTTCCATGATTATGACCTTTCCATCATCCGATGAATGGCTCCGTAAGCATTTTTAGAAACCGTTTCATCCACGAAAATTTCTCCTCTGTCTTCACTAAGGGTATAATAAATGTCTTCTAACGTCGTCTTCTTCATATTTTTACAAACCATGGCCTCATCCAGTAAATGAAAGGTCTTTTCAGGATGTTTAAGGCGCAGGGTATCCACTACCCCTTGCTCCGTTCCGATGACGATTTCCATCGCACCCGATTCTTCACAAGCTGTGATGATCTGTGCTGTGCTTCCGATGAAGTCAGCGCGCGAAAGCACCTCCGGTCGACACTCCGGATGAGCAAATAATACCGCGCCGCTAAACTCAGCCATTCTTGCGTCTACCTCCTGCGCCGTCACACGATGATGCGTCGGGCAAAAGCCTCGCCATAAAACGATTTCCTTATCTTGGCACAGACTTTGTACATATTGTCCCAGATTTTGGTCAGGAACGAACAGGATTTGCTTAGCGTCGATGATGTTTACGATTTTTACCGCATTCGATGACGTACAGCAAATATCACTGATGGCTTTCACTTCTGCAGACGAATTGACATACGTCACCACGACCGCCTCAGGATACTGGATTTTCATCTCCGCTAAACGCTCTGCAGTCACCATGTCCGCCATGGGGCAACCCGCCTCTTTATTGGGTAGAAACACCCTTTTGTTCGGCGCCAATATTTTTGCCGTTTCAGCCATAAAGTGGACGCCACATAACAGGATGCGCGATTCATCCACTTTGGATGCAATTTTTGAAAGCTCTAAAGAATCGCCCACGAAATCCGCCACTTCCTTAACGGCCAAGGACTGATAATGATGGGCTAAAATTACCGCATTTTTTTCGCGCTTCAGGCGCAAGATTTCCTCTTTCATAATTACCTCATTGTTAATATATACTTAATGGTATAAAAATACTCAACGTTATAAAAATAACTGTCTAAAAAACCCAGATGTAAATACAACTGTCTTGTCACTACACCCAAATATATCACACGGCTCTTCAATTGGCAACCAAAAAAGCTCAGTATCATCGGGATGAACCGAGGAACTGAGCCAAATTTGAATGATTTGAACGATTATTAAAATGCTGTTATAAATACTTTTTCTTTGACGAAGTCATCATGTTCTTCTCGAGAATATCGATGTGTTCAAGGCTCATACCTGTGCCTTTAGCAACACAGCTTACCGCATCATCAGCGATATAGGTCGGAATTCCCGTACGTTTTTCGATGAGTTTGTTAAGACCATGGAGCAGTGATCCACCGCCAGTCATAATAATGCCACGTGAACTGATATCGGATGCAAGCTCAGGTGGTGTTTTCTCCAGAACCTGGTGAACGGCATCAGCCACTGCGTTTACCACTTCCTGAAGCGCTTCTAACATCTCTTCACTCGATATACTGATATTTTTAGGAAGTCCTGTTATCAAGTCCCTTCCACGGCAATCCATCTTGATGGCTTTCGTTCTCGGATAAGCTGTTCCGACATTGATTTTAAGTTCTTCTGCCGTACGCTCACCAATTAAAAGGTTGTGTTTCTTTCTCATGTACTTGATGATGGCTTCATCAAACTTATCACCGGCTACCTTGATAGAGGTGCTGACGACGATTCCGCCCAGCGAAATCACGGCGATGTCCGAGGTACCGCCACCGATATCGATGACCATATTACCATCTGGTTTCGTAATGTCCAGACCAGCACCGATAGCTGCTGCGATGGGCTCTTCTATCAAGAAGGTCTTACCGCCACCAGCTTCCATAGTGGCATCAAGGACGGCTCTCTTTTCAACTTCAGTAACACCACTTGGTACGCAGATGATAATCTTAGGCTTAAACAGCCTTCTTTTACCACAAGTTTTATTGATAAAGTATCTGAGCATACGCTCAGTGACATCATAATCTGAAATAACGCCGTCTTTTAAGGGTCTAATGGCGATGATGTTGCCTGGTGTTCTTCCTAACATTTTTCGGGCTTCGTTACCCACAGCGAGTACACGGTCCGTGTTGTTGTCGATGGCAACCACAGAAGGTTCCCTTAAAACGATTCCTTTACCTTTTATGTACACCAGTACACTGGCAGTACCTAAATCTATTCCTATCTCAGCGCCTAAGCCAAACATTACGCTCCACCTTCCATCCGTTTATTATGATTCGATTCTACGAATTCTCGCACCCAATCCCACAAGGTCTTTTTCGATTTGTGGATAGCCGCGGTCGATATGATAGATTTCGTCAATTTCTGTAACGCCTTCTGCAACAAGCCCTGAGAGCACTAGCGCAGCACCAGCTCTAAGGTCAGTGGCTTTTACTTGCGCGCCCTGGAGTTGTTTGACGCCTTGTATAACAGCGCTATGGCCCTCAATTTTTATATTGGCTCCCATGCGATTGATTTCTGCAACATGTCTAAAACGGTTCTCAAAAACAGTCTCTGTGATCACACTGGTACCTTCAGAAATCGCCAGTAATGCCATAAACTGTGCTTGGGCATCTGTTGGGAATCCCGGGTAAGGTAAAGTTGTTAAATCCACAGCTTTTAGGGGACCCGTGGTATAAACGCGGATGGTATCGTCCTCATCCTCCACTGTCACGCCCATTTCTCTCAGTTTTGCCGTTACTGGCTTTACGTGGCTTGATACGACATTTTCTATAGTGATATCGCCCTTAGTAAGTGCTGCAGCAACCATATAAGTAGCTGCGATGATTCTGTCAGGAATGGTCTGATGACGTGTACCGCTGAGTGACGTAACGCCATTAATTCTAATGGTATCGGTACCAGCGCCTTTAACATTGGCACCCATTTCGTTTAAAAAGTTGGCGAGATCAATAATCTCTGGTTCTTTCGCCGCATTCTGAATCAAAGTCTGGCCTTTTGCCATAGTGGCTGCCATCATGATGTTTTCGGTAGCACCGACACTTGGGAAGTCTAAATAAATTTCATTCCCGATAAGGCCATTTTCGGCTTTTGCTTCGATATAACCATGACCTAAGGTCACTTCTGCCCCTAGTGCTTGAAAGCCCTTGAGATGAAGGTCGATTGGTCTTGCGCCGATAGCACAACCACCAGGCATAGAAACCTTAGCGATCCCTTTTTTAGCGAGTAACGGCCCCATCACGAGAAAAGACGCCCTCATTTTTTGAATAAGTTCGTAAGGTGCTTCACATTTCAGTTCCTTTGCAGGATGAATTTCCACGACTTCCTTAACACGGTCATAATCCACACTGAGGCCTAACGACTCTAAAAGTGTGATCATGACTTCTACATCGATGAGCTCCGGTACGCTTTCGATTTGACAGGCATCATCTGCTAAAATCGATGCTGCCATGAGCTTTAAAACCGAATTTTTTGCGCCTTTTATTTTCACCGTGCCTCTAAGAGGCGCGCTTTTTTCAACCAACAACTTCGCCAAACTTTTCCTCCATTCCTGCATTAATGCAGTTTTCTTACTCTATATTAAAGTAATTTCATCATTTTCAATCCTGTTTTGTAAACAGGTGTAAACTGGTCATAGTCATTTACTATTATATATAAAAAAGATAGTACTATCTATATTTTTTTCTTTTTTTTAAAAAAAAACAGACCAGAGAACTACTCTAGCCTGTTTTTGAGGTTTACTTTCGAATTTCATAAAGCTTGATACGGTTGATGGCTCTTTCTAATGCTGCGCGCGCCCTGATAAAATCCACGCCCTTTTCGACGCCCTCAGCAATTCTAGTTTCGGCACGCTTTTTCGCTTCTAACGCACGATCGATATCAATCTCCTCGACCCACTCTGCCGAATCAACAACTACCGTAACTTGATCTTCATTGACAGTAAGGAATCCAGTTGAACCTGCTGCCCACTTAAACGAACCATCCTCTTGCTTGACGCGAAGGCTACCGATTCTCAGTGGTGCCACCAGTGGCTCATGGTCATATAAAATTCCGATGTCGCCCTCAGTCGTGCGCATGATGACCATATCTGTCTCTCCACTGAAGAACACTTTGTCTGGCGTCACGATTTCAAGCTTGAATTTATTGCCCATTTAGACACCCCCTACTATGCTTTGCTTTTCTTGTACTTTTCAACAACATCCTCAATGCTTCCACAGTATAAGAAAAATTGCTCTGGAATTTCATCATGAAGGCCGTCAAGAATTTCTCTAAAGCTTCTAACGGTTTCCTTAATTGGTACATAAACACCTTTTGTTCCTGTAAATTGCTCAGCAACGCTGAAAGGTTGTGAAAGGAAACGTTGAATTTTTCTAGCGCGGCTAACCACCAGCTTATCCGCATCAGAAAGTTCATCCATACCCAAGATGGCGATGATATCTTGAAGTTCATTATAACGCTGAAGTATTTCTTGAACGCCACGTGCAACCGTATAATGCTCTTGGCCGACAACATCAGGCGTCAAGATTCTCGATGTAGAATCAAGTGGATCAACCGCCGGATAAATACCGAGCTCAGTAATCTTTCTTGAGAGAACGGTCGTTGCGTCCAGATGGGAGAACGTCGTCGCAGGCGCTGGATCCGTCAAGTCGTCCGCAGGAACATAAACTGCCTGAACAGATGTGATCGAACCTTTAGTCGTCGAAGTGATACGCTCTTGAAGTGCACCCATGTCTGTGGCTAACGTCGGTTGGTAACCTACGGCACTCGGCATACGGCCTAATAACGCAGATACCTCTGAACCAGCTTGCGTAAAACGGAAAATATTATCGATGAATAGAAGAACGTCTTTTCCTTCTTGATCTCTGAAGTATTCCGCCATGGTAAGACCTGTTAATGCAACACGCATTCTGGCTCCAGGTGGTTCATTCATTTGACCGAACACCAGTGTCGTTTTATCGATAACGCCTGAGTCTTTCATCTCATGATAAAGGTCGTTACCTTCTCTTGTTCGTTCACCAACACCGGCAAATACTGATAATCCACCATGGTTAGTCGCGATATTGTTAATCAACTCTTGGATGATAACTGTTTTACCTACACCAGCACCACCAAAAAGACCGATCTTACCACCTTTAGCATAGGGTGCGATGAGGTCGACAACTTTTATGCCCGTTTCTAGCATTTCAGCACTTGTTCCCTGCTCTGCAAACTCTGGTGCAGGTCTGTGAATCGGCCAAAACTCTGCAGTTCCTTTGTCGATTTGGCCTTGCTCATCGATGGTTTCACCGAGAACATTGATTAATCTGCCTAAAGTGGGTTTTCCTACTGGTACAGAAATTGGTGCCCCTGTGGATACTGCATCGATTCCTCTGATAAGTCCGTCTGTTGAACTCATGGCTACTGCTCTGACAGTGTTTCCGCCAGTATGTTGCATAACTTCTGCCACGACGTGAATATCTTTATAATCAATTTTGACAGCATCGTAAATATTAGGAAGCTGGTCCGCTTCAAATCTAATATCGAGTACAGGTCCTATGATTTGCACGATTTTTCCAATCGCTTGATCCATACTCTTCCACTCCCTTTCAACTATTATTTTAGTGCCTCAGCACCACCGACAATTTCAGAAATCTCTTGTGTGATGGCTGCTTGTCTTGCTTGGTTAAATGATAATGTCAACTCTTCGATGATTTCCTCCGCATTATCAGAAGCATTCTCCATGGCGATTCTTCTAGCTGCCTGCTCACAAGCTGAAGCCTCTATTAACCCACCGTAGATCGTACTTTCCACATACTTAGGAATAATATACTTAAGTACTTCTTCTGCAGACGGCTCATAATTGACAAACTCACTTCCGCGTGCCTCTTCTGATAGAGCTGGACGTTCAATGGGAAGTAATAATAAGTCTGTGGCCATCTGCGATATTGTACTTACAAATCTTGTATAGACAAAGTGAATCGCATCCACTTCACCCGTTTTAAACAGCGACATTGCGGCTTTTGCAACCTGCGTCGCGTGGGTAAATTCAGGCTTTTCGGAGATATATAAGAAACTGTCTACGACATTATAGCCATGCTGTCTCAATATATCATTTGCCTTTTTTCCCACAGCGATAAACTTTGCATCCGCTTTGTTCGTCACATTCTCGATAGACTTTTTGATGGCATTGATGTTATAGCCACCACATAGTCCACGGTCCGACGTGACGACGATATAGAGCGGTTTGCTGCTTTCGCCATTTGAAACGTATTGACTCTTTATGCTTTTATCAGCACCTAAGATATCTTGAACAGCTTCTTGAATCGTATCAAAATACGGCTTCGTGATGTCCATTCGATCTCTAGCACGTTTTAGTTTTGCAGTGGATACAAGCTCAAAGGCCTTGGTGATTTGCATGGTGCTGTTGACACTTCGTATTTTACGCTTTATATCGCGTGTACTACTCGCCATGTGATCCCTCCTTAAAGGAAGCTTATTCCGCTACGAAGCTTGCTTTAAATTCTAAAATTGCCTTTTTGAGTTTGTCTTCATTTTCTGCTGTCATGTCGCCCGTTTCGACGATGTTCTTACCGATTTCAGGATAATTTAACGATAAGAAATCGACTAAACCCGCCTCAAACTTACCGATATTCTTCGTCTCGACATCAGCCATATAGCGATTAACGATGGCATAGATCACCATAACCTGTTGTTCAACCGGAAGTGGTCTATACTGAGGTTGCTTAAGTACCATCATCAGGCGCTCACCATGGGATAAAGTCGCCTTCGTCTCTTTATCGAGTTCAGAACCGAACTGGGCAAAGGCAGCGAGTTCACGGTATTGCGCAAGTTCGAGCTTGATCTTGGAAGCAACTTTTTTCATCGCCTTGATTTGAGCAGATCCACCGACACGTGATACCGAAATACCCGCATTTACAGCCGGTCTTTGACCAGCAAAGAACAACTCGGATTCGAGGTAAATTTGACCATCAGTGATGGAAATAACGTTTGTCGGGATATAGGCAGAAACGTCACCTGCTTGCGTTTCTATAATCGGAAGCGCTGTGATAGAACCAGCACCCAATTTATCACTAAGCTTTGCGGCGCGCTCGAGAAGGCGGCTATGCAAATAGAAAACGTCGCCTGGATAAGCTTCACGTCCTGGTGGTCTCCTTAAAAGGAGTGACATGGCTCTATAAGCAACCGCGTGCTTGGAGAGGTCATCATAGACGATTAATACATGTTTCCCATTATACATAAGTTCTTCTGCCATGGTGACACCAGCATAAGGTGCAATATACTGAAGTGGTGCTGGATCAGATGCAGTCGCTGATACGACGCATGTATATTCCATTGCGCCATGATCCTCCAGCTGCTTAACGATTTGAGCAACTGTGGAATTTTTCTGACCAATCGCCACGTAAATACAGAATACATCCGTATGCTTTTGGTTAATGATCGTATCGATGGCAATCGCCGTTTTTCCTGTTTGTCTATCTCCGATGATAAGCTCACGCTGACCACGGCCGACAGGAATCATCGAATCGATCGCTTTAATGCCCGTTTGAAGGGGTTGGTGAACCGATTTTCTATCGATTACCCCTGATGCCTTTGCTTCAATCGGTCTAAACTTATCACTAGCAATAGGGCCTTTTCCATCAAGTGGTTGTCCAAGTGAGTTGACGACGCGACCAAAAAGCGCTTCTCCAACAGGCACTTCTACGACACGCTCGGTTCTCTTAACCATATCGCCTTCTTTTATCTTATCGTCAGAGCCAAATAATACGACACCGACACTGTCTTCTTCTAAGTTGAGTACCATGCCATAAACTTCATAGGGGAACTCGAGTAGCTCACCTGACATACAGTTTTGAAGACCATGAACTCTGGCGATACCATCGCCAACCTGAAGGACAGTACCAGTATCCTCTACTTGAAGCTTAGACTCATATCTTTTAATCTGTGCTTTGATCACAGAACTAATTTCTTCTGGTCTTAGATTCATGTCTAACACACTCCTACTTAAATAATTATTTGGGTTAAACTTTCGAGCATACCTTCTAGCTTGAATTTCACTGAGCCATCAATAATGCGGTCACCCACTTTAATCACCAATCCTCCCAATAGCTCCGGATTGATCTGTGTACTCATTTGAACTTCTTTGCCTGTCAATTGCTTAAGTCTAAGTGACAGTGCATCAAGCTGATCGTCTGTCAGCGGAATGACTGACTCAACAGTGGCTTTAACAACCCCGTTTTGCTCATCCACGCGCGCATCAAATGCCCTCTTGATTTCCAGTATGTCAGCCCCTCTTTTCTTGTCGATGACAATTTTCAAGAAGTTGAGAAGTGTTTGAGAAATACTACCGCCAAACGTTTCTTGTATCACCGCTTTTTTCTCAGTGATGCTAATTTTAGGCGTCTTGATGATTTCATAAAAATCCGGATATGTCGTGAAGGATTCCACGACAAAATCGAATTCTTTCTGAAGCTCATTTAAACGTCCCTCTTCTAGAGCGACTTCGAAAATGGCCTCAGAATAAGTTTTCCTGACTAATTCTGCCATTGAGTCTCACCTACTTCACTAATGAACTTATTGATAAGTTCCTTGTGATCGGCTTCGTTGAGGTCTTTTTCAACGACTTTTGATGCCGCAAGTATCGTAAGCTCAGAAATCTGACCTTTTAACTCATTAACCGCCTTAACTCTCTCTCTTTCGAGTTCTCTATGTGCGTTCAGCTTCATGTTATCTACTTCAGCTTCTGCAGTCTTAACGATTTCAAACGCTCTGTTTTCTGCTCGTTGCGTATACTTCTTCACGACGTCCTTACCTTCTTCCTCAGCAAGTAACAACTTCGCTTCATAATCCGCCTTGAGCTTCTGAGCTTCCTCATCCAACTGCTTTGCATGTTGAATTTGGTTTTTGATCTCATTTTCACGCTTTTGCATAAAATTGGTGACTGGACCAAAGAGAAACTTTCTGAGAATCAAATATAGGATGAGCGTATTGATCAGCTGGAAGACAAATGTCCAACTCAGTTCCACAAGTCCTAATCTAAGGGCTGCGGTTGCCATATCCATACTCATGTAATACCTCCTAAGTGATTCTATTTAATTAAAGCATTCTCACCAACGGGTTAGCAAATAATAAGATCAACGCGATAACGAGACCATAGATACCTGTTGTTTCTGCAACTGCTGCTCCGAGAAGCATCGTTCTGACGATATCGCCTTGAGACTCAGGTTGTCTACCTACAGCTTCAGCACCTTTACCAGCTGCGTAACCTTGGCCGATACCAGGTCCGATACCTGCGATCATCGCAAGACCTGCGCCGATTGCTGAACATGCGAGAATTAAAGCTTTACCAGTAATTAAAGTTTCCATAATAAAATTCCTCCCATAAAACAATAATAGTCATTTACTTTTGTGTCTTTTCGTTTAGAACGTTCTAAAGCTATAATCTTAATAATGGGTTGGCAAACAAAAGAACCAATGCGATTACGAGTGCATAAATACCTGTTGTTTGAGCAACTGCTTGTCCAACTAACATCGTTCTGACGATTTGAGACTGCATCTTAGGACGTTTACCAGTGGCTTCAGTGCCTTTTCCTGCAGCATAGCCTTGACCGATACCAGGACCAATCCCAGCAATCATGGCAAGTCCAGCTCCTATGGCAGAGGCCATAATGATTAGCGCATTACCTTCTAGATTGACCAGTGGATTTCCAAAAAGCATGATGAGTGCTACAACGAGTGCTAGGATTCCTGACGTTTCAGCAACTGCTGCGCCAAGTAACATGACCATCGTCGTCTCACGTGCTGCTTTTGGATTTCTCGAAACGGCTTCTGCACCTTTTCCAGCTGCATAACCCTGACCAACACCTGGTCCTATTCCTGCAATCATTGCAAAACCAGCACCTATGGCAGTGGCTGCCAGTACGATAGCTTTAGGTTCGAAACTCATCAGCCAATTAAAAAAATTGACGATAAAATTGCTATTTTCCATGAGTTCACCCCTTTAATTGATATTACTCCATTGCACCTGAAATAAATACCATTGATAGCATTGTGAAGATAAATGATTGCAACAAGCCCGCAAATAAATCAAAGTAAATATGAAGTACTGCTGGGACACCTGCTTGAAGCAAAGGAATTGCTAGGCCAAACAGCATTTCCGTAAATCCACCAAGTGCGCCGTATAATAGCGACATGATAATTACGCCTGCTACGATGTTACCAAAAAGACGGAAGCCTAAAGATACAGGATTCGCCAATTCACCAATAATGTTAAGTGGTAACAGTAACGGCATCGGCTGTAAAAAACCCTTCGTGTAATTGCCAATTCCTTTGCTTTTAAGTCCAAAGAACTGGGTCAGCACAAATGTGGTAATCGACAGACACATGGTCGTATTTAGGTCTGCTGTTGGTGGTCTGAATCCCAACAACCCAATGATGTTGGAAATCCCGATGAAGAACAGAAGCGTTCCGACAAAAGGTGCAAACATGTAATTACGCTCGCCCATGTTCTGCTTCGTTAGTCCATTGATGACACTAACAATCTGTTCGACGATGAGTTGAAGACCCTTTGCTTCTTTTTTCATATTGCGCGTTGCCACGATGGAAAAAATGAACAGTACTGCGATGATTAACCACGTTACGGTAACCGTCTCAGATACTGGAATATTTCCAATGTGGAACGCTATGCGTGGTCCAAAACCTTCAGTGCCCACTAGATTCATCCTCCTTTCTTCTAAAGATATTTCTGAAGTAATTCTTATCACCCATAAGGTTACTAATTAGGATGATAATCTTGATGATGACGAGGCCAAGGATTGTACCTAGTACATTTATATAAGGCGCCACAATGGAGACAAATAAAACCACTGCAGTCACGATATACCTTATAAAGTATTTGATAACGGTGAAGCTTTGAGCTTTCTCAGGCGGCATATGCACTGCCCTATTTAATGTATTCGCAAGTTCGATAAAATTGAGCACACTTATGGCTGAGCCGAAAATCAATCCGAGGATAAATGCTTGTGGGTCTTTAAATAGGAAGAAACTTGCTGCGATGACGAAAAGATCGACGATGATTAGCGTTCTGATAATAAACGTTTGTGTCTGTTTGATGGTTGCCATTTTTACCGCCTTCACTTAATTGAAAATTGCATTTTCACAGTCATTGAAACCATTATATCACTTCTGTTAAAGTTTGTTAATTATTTATTAATATGCAGTAACATATAAATTTTATTATTCAGTTTTGGACTCTTTGGAATATTCTGACTTTTAAATGCATAAATAATCATCACTGGTCTATTCTATCATTTCTATGTTCATTATTACTGCCCTCGGTTTTCTGCTTCTCTTTTAAGCTTTTTTCAAACTTTTGAACATAACGACTAGGGGTCTCGACATCATCATACTCCTTCGCCTTCTGTTTGGATAGTACGTATAAATTTCTAAATGCAGAACCCACTCCAAGCAGGATAAAAATAATAAGGAATATGCCATTGGTCTTCAGATAGCCATCGATAAAAGCACCGAGCAAAACACCACCTACGATAGGCACGAGCATCATAATCCCCACTTGAGAGATTAGCGCCAAGTTTTGCAATATGCTTTTACTGGACTTTCTCAAACCCGACATATTCCCACCTCATTTGTTGATGCTAGAATAACAATACCTCTCATTATAGCATATTTTCACAAAGTTATGAAATATCTTTGTAACATTTACTTCGAATTTCTCCAATTTTTTATGGCGTCCACGATTCGACCGCACGCCTTACCATCACCATATGGATTAACAGCTTCCGACATGCTTTTATAGGTGGCTTCATCACGAATAAGCTGCGAAGTGATGCGATAAATCGCCTCAAATTCGACACCCGCAACCACGACAGTGCCTGCTTCTACTGCTTCTGGGCGTTCTGTCTCAGTTCTTAGCACCACCACTGGCTTACCCAGCGCAGGCGCTTCTTCCTGTATACCCCCTGAATCCGTCATAATCAGCGCACAGCGGTTTTGGAGGTTTGCAAACGATTCATACTCGAGCGGTTCAATCACATGGATTCTATCATGACCACTCAGGTGTTTATCGGCGATTGCCCTTACAGCTGGGTTCATATGAATCGGGAACACCACTTCCACTTCCTCATGATCCTCAACAATCTTTCTCACTGCACCAAAGATATTTTCCATAGGCTCGCCTAGATTCTCTCTTCGGTGTGCCGTCATAAGAATTACTTTTCTGTTTTCGTAATCGATGGTATTGAGTAGTGGGTTTTCGAAGGTATAGTCTTCGCGAATAACCGTCATAAGTGCGTCGATTACCGTATTGCCCGTCTTAACAATCGACTGTACATTAATACCCTCTTTTTTAAGATTCTCAACATTTCCTTCAGTAGCGGCAAAGTGAAGTGCCGAAAGCTGAGAAGTCAGCCTTCTATTCATCTCTTCGGGATATGGGCTGTATGGATTTCCGCTTCTTAAGCCTGCTTCCACATGTCCAACTGGAATCATCTGATAGAATGCAGCGATGGCACCTGCAAAAGTCGTCGATGTATCGCCATGTACAAGGACGATATCTGGCTTCTCTTCCTTCAATACCGATTCTACGCCTAAGATGACACGCGATGTAATCTCACTGATGGTTTGCCCTGCCTTCATGATGTTTAAGTCATGCTTTGGTTTAATATCAAACAAATCGAGCACTTGGTCTAACATTTGACGGTGCTGAGCTGTAACGCACACCACAGACTGTATTTCTGGATCCGCCTCAAGTGCTTTCACGAGCGGCGCCATTTTAATCGCTTCAGGTCTTGTTCCGAATAAAGTCATGACTTTAATCATAAATTCCTCCATAACCAATCATATTTTAAAAAAAAGCCTTCGAATTATCGAAGGCTTTAGTAATTCATAGGTTTCCGACGATGTTAGTGGTCTTTCTTTTGAAGCAAAAGTGCACGATTGATGGGGATAAACACGACAATCGCCGCTAATCCTAACAAGACACCCGCGTGAAGCCAGTTTTGCTTTAAAAGTGCTATTGCGCCAGCGCCTAGTAACGCGCTGATCAAATACATCGACAAGACGGTTTTTTTCTGCCCCAAACCGATAGACATCAATCGGTGATGCAGATGGCCTTTATCCGCTTCCATAATGGGCCGCTTATTGATCAGCCTTCTTAGAATCGCAAATGCCGTGTCAAAGATCGGAACACCAAGCGCTAGAATTGGAACAACCACCGTAATGGCTGTCGCGCCCTTGAGTGCTCCCTCAACGGATACTGCCGCTAGGACGAGACCTAAGAATAACGCACCTGTATCCCCCATAAAAATTTTAGCAGGATTAAAGTTGTATGGTAAAAATCCGATTGAGCTTCCCGCGAGGATCAAAGTGATCATGGCGGCATCGTATCGGTGATTTAAAATGGCGATATAGCTTAGTGTTACAGCTGCTATGGCAGAAATTCCCGCCGCAAGCCCATCAAGGCCATCGATGAGGTTAACGGTATTAGTAACCCCCACGATCCAAATCACTGTTATAGGAAGTGCTGCCCAGTTGCTTACTTGAATGACACCGGAATCTCCGAAGAAATCGGTGAAGTAATTGATCTTATATCCTGAAAACACCAGCACCAAAGCCGCTACGATCTGCATTAACAGTTTGATCTTAGCGCCAAGCGGCTTAATGTCGTCTATCATTCCTGTGACGAGTACGATTAGTGATGCGATAAATAATCCGACGAGCTTGACTGTCGAAATATTGGAAAATAAGAACATACTTACAAAGAAGCCTGTAAATATCGCGATACCTCCCCAGAGGCACATCGGTGTCTTATGCATTCTTCGATCGTCTTTAGGGATATCGACTGCGCCAAAACGCCGCGCAATCCTAATCACAAACGGCGTCATTATGAAACTAATCAAACCTGCGATGATGGCTGGTATATACATTTAGCACCTCAAAACTATTTTGTTCCGAACAAACGGTCTCCTGCATCGCCCAAACCAGGTACGATATAAGCATGGTCGTTTAATTTTTCATCGATGGCTGCGATATAGATATCCACATCAGGATGCGCCTTTTGAAGCGCGGCGATTCCCTCTGGACATCCGATCAGGCAGACAAATCTGATGCTGGTAGCACCACGGTCTTTTAAGAACTGAACCGCAGCAGATGCTGATCCACCAGTAGCAAGCATCGGATCGACGACGATCAAATCTCTTTCATTGATATCTGTTGGAAGTTTGCAGTAGTATTCAACTGGCTCGAGCGTTTCTGGATCTCTATATAAGCCGACATGACCAACTTTTGCAGCTGGTAAAAGGTTTAAGAATCCGTCTACCATGCCGAGGCCAGCTCTGAGGATTGGAACGATACCGAGTTTTCTACCTGCAAGCATTTTCGTTTTTGCTTTACAAATCGGCGTTTCGATTTCAACTTCTTCAAGTGGCAAATCACGTGTTACTTCGAAGCATAAAAGCATCGATACTTCTTTTACTAACTCTCTAAACTCCTTTGAACCTGTATCTTTGTCTCTGATTAAACTCAACTTGTGTTGAATGAGCGGATGATTCATTTCATATACTTTACTCATAGCTGCACCCCTTATAGATAGTTTTCTTCGATAGTTCTGATTTTATCCACACGTCCTGCATGACGGCCACCTTCAAATGATGCGCCGAAGAATTCGTCGATGATTTTAAGCGCAAGACCCTCTCCAACCACACGCTCGCCAAGGGCGATGATGTTTGCGTTGTTGTGTCTTCGAGCCATTTCTGCACTAAACGTGTCGCTGACAGGTGCAGCGATGATGCCTTTAACTTTGTTGGCTGCGATGGATATGCCAAGCCCCGTCCCACATACTAAAACGCCTAACTCACAATCTCCTGATGTGATGGCATTAGCAACTCTGAGTGCATAATCCGGATAATCCACGGATTCCTTGCTCTCACAGCCAAAATCTACAACCTCATAGCCTTTCTCGATCAAATGCGCCTTAATGACAAGTCTTAGATTAAATCCGCCATGGTCTGAGCCCATTGCAATTCTCATTTCAGCCTCCTCTATTTAGTTTAAAATCCTTATCCATTATAAGATTTGTAGCCCTAAAAAGCAAATTAAATTCTCGTTACTTTGCCTTCCGAAGCCTTCTTTAACCGGTTCATGATGGCGCCACCAATCCCCATTTCTTCCACCCCTCTGACCAAAATGACGTCGCATCCGCGTTCATCAAAGTCCCTCAGCGCCTCAAAAAGGACTTTCCCGTACACCGAAAGGTCCTTCGCACTCCCCGCGGAAATGAACACCACACGATCCACTAACAGGGCATCCGTTTTGATTAATCGCGTCAGTACCTCGAGGTCCTCACTAAATGTCAGGATGCCCACTTTTCCAGCCCCCTCCATCACCAGCCTGTGTGCTTCGGCATCAAAGGTTCTAATCACATCTGTTGTTGTGCCAATATAAACCTGCACATGTGCGTCCGGCGCATAGTGACGGTACTTCATGCCAGGGGATTTTGCCGCTCCTGAAACATCGATGGTCGCCCCTGTGATGGCTGGATCGACCTCGCAGATTCCCACAACCGCCGCGATTTCCTCCTGAGTCACTTTACCAGGTCTTAATATGACAGGAACATCGCCAGTAACATCTAAGACTGTGGATTCTAACCCCACTTCTGTGTTGCCACCTGCAACGATGCAATTCACACGTCCAGCTAGGTCTTCTATGACATGTGCCGCCGTCGTCGGGCTTGGTTTGCCGGACAAATTTGCTGAAGGTGCAGCGATAGGTTTCCCCGAGAGGGCGATGAGTGTCTGTGCCACTGCGTGGTCCGGCATGCGAACCGCGACGGTATTTAAACCACCCGTCACTTTCATAGGCACCGCAGAAGTCTTTTTCAAGACAAAAGTAATCGGTCCCGGCCAGAAGGCGGCCATGAGGTCCTTCGCATAAGGCTTCACCTCTTCAGCAAGTAGCGCCAACATGTCGAGCGAAGCGATGTGCACGATTAGCGGGTTGTCGGATGGGCGACCCTTCGCGCGATAAATCTGATCGATGGCTTCATCAGAAAGGGCATTTGCACCGAGTCCGTAAACCGTTTCAGTGGGAAATGCCACTGTTTTATCCGCTGCAAGTAGTGCAGCGGCAGGCTTAAGGATTTCAGCCAGTGCCTCAGTTGTCATGCTTTCATCGCTTATGGTGATAATTTTCGTCGATAAGTTCATAGGCGTTTATTCTCCTCTATTCAAAACAAGAGCCCCATGCGGACATTACGTCTGACTAGGGCTCTGCTGTCATTTCTATCATATACGTTCATTTACTAGCATTTCACGGTTAAAGCTCCACTTGAGGATCATCGGTGTCATCAAGGTCGTCACAAGCACCATCAGGACAGTTGCTGCCATATCCGCTTCAGATAAGATGGTCATTTGCAGACCCAGATTAGCGACGATAATGGCCACCTCAGCTCGGGGAATCATACCTATGCCGATTTGTAACGACTGCTCCGGATTAAAGCCTGATACACGCGCGCCAAATCCACAGCCGATGACCTTACCGATGGAACCGAAGATGATAAGCATGGAACCGACACCTACCGCTTGAAGGGCAGCGATCAAGTCGATGTCCATACCGATGGATACGAAAAAGATCGGTGTGAAGACCAGCTCTGAAAGTCGGCCCATCTCGTGTGACACACGATGCTTGTACCCTGTCATGGAAAATATGATACCCGCGAAATAAGCACCCGTAATGGCTGCTACGCCAAACGCTTCCGAAACAAACGCTAACATAAGACAAATAATCAATGCAAACGAAATCACTGCTTCATCAATGTCGGCCTTATCCGAAAAATGGCGAATGCCTTTCAGAATCAGCCAACCAGCGATAAAGATGACGGCCGATAAAGCGGCAAGGTCAAACACAACTCTTTCAACACTATGTGACATCCCTGGTCTGACGATTCCGATGAGAAGTGTCAGTAGCACGATGCCGATCACGTCATCGATAATAGCCGCGCCTAAAATCATGATGCCCTGCCTCGATTTCAGCTTTCCAATCTCACGAAGGGTTTGAACGGAAATGCTTACAGAAGTGGCCGTAGTGACAATGCCGAGGAAGATTGCAGACGATTGATCGTGCCCCGGAAAAAACAACATGATGCTGATGAAAACCAAAACTGCAGGAAGGATAACTCCACCTGTCGCGATAAGGGAAGACGAACGCACGGAGCGCCTGAGTTCGTCCACATCGGTTTCCAGACCAGCGATAAACATCAGTAATATAACGCCGATTTGGGCGAAGACTTCTATCAGCTCTGTCTTTTCCATAATGCCGATGCCGAGTATGATGCCTGCGATAATTTGGCCGAGTACCACTGGCTGTTTGAGCTTAGAGCTTAACATCCCTGCTAAATGGGCCACCGCCAGAATGATGGCTATCTCGAGTATGAATAAATAACTAGACTCCATATTTCCCCCCACGGCTATGGACTATTTACTGATTCAGTATACTCCCGACTTCGCCATTTCTCAAGCGCTTTTTAAACTTCGTCTAACGCTTTTAATGCCTCTGTTTGGAAGAAGGTCGTGAGCTCATCGATCATCTCGTCGATTTCGCCATCCATATAACTATCCATTTTGTAAAGGGTTATCGGAATGCGGTGATCGGTGATTCTCGCCTGCGGGAAGTTATAGGTTCTGATTTTTGCACTTCTGTCACCCGTACCAACCTGACTTCTTCTTTGCTCTGCAATTTGCTCGTTTTGCTTGTTGAGCTCAATCTCATATAAACGGGCTTTAAGCACTTGCATGGCTTTCTCTTTATTTGACAACTGTGATTTACCGTCTTGGCATGAAACCACGAGACCAGTAGGTAAATGTGTGATACGTACCGCTGAGTCTGTGGTGTTAACGCTCTGACCGCCGTTTCCAGACGATCTGAAAACGTCGATTCTCAAATCATTTTGCTTAATTTCGACCTCGACATCATCTACTTCAGGCAGTACCGCCACTGTGGCAGTAGACGTGTGGATTCTGCCACCAGATTCCGTTTGAGGAATCCTCTGAACGCGATGGGTACCGCTCTCATATTTAAGCTTTGAATACGCGCCTTGTCCTCTAATCAACACAGAGGCTTCCTTGATGCCGCCGACACCTGTTTCATTCGTGTTAAGGACTTCCACTTTCCAGCGCTTGCGCTCTGCATAACGCATATAGAGTCTGAGAAGCTCCGAAGCGAATAATCCCGCTTCATCACCGCCTGCACCCGCTCGAACTTCGAGGATGACATCGCGCTCATCGTTAGGGTCCTTTGGTAATAAAAGCTTCTTCACTTCCATTTCCAGTGTTTCTACTTGACCTTCCAATTCTGAAAGCTCCATTTTCGCCAGCTCGCGCATTTCCTCGTCATCACTTTCGTAGATGATTTCCTTTGCGTCTTCGATCCCTTTCGTTACTGCTTTGTACTCTCTGTACTTAGCAACGATGACCGAGAGCTCCGAATGCTCCTTCATCAGTCTTTGCCAGAGTTTTTGATCACCGATTACTTCGGGGTCCGACAATTTAAGGCTGAGCTCTTCATATTTTTCCTCTGTAAATTGCAACCTATCAAACATGGTTTCTTTGACCTCCAGTCAATGCCTTTCTTCCATATATAAAGCGTGGAATGCCGTTCAAATCTTCAAAATGTCCGACTTCCGTATAATCATTTCTTATTAAAAGCGATTCGATGGCTTCCCATTGGTCGTGTCCCGCTTCGAAGACGAGAAGTCCTCCCTCTGCAAGGTAAACCTGCGCCTCGGGAATCATCCGGCGATAAAGATCTAAACCATCTTCTCCACCGAAGAGCGCTTGAGATGGTTCATTAAGGTGTACCTCTGGTTCCAATTTTTCCTTATCACTCAAGGGAATATAAGGAGGATTTGAGACGATAACGTCGTACAGCCCACGAGGAATCTCATTAAACAAATCACTGTGATACCAAGTAATTCGATGATCAACGCCATGCCTGAAAGCATTGGATTTGGCCACATGAAGTGCGGTTTCTGAAATATCACTACCCGAAAACATAACATCTGGGAGTGATTTAGCCAGTGCAACGACGATGGCACCACTACCGACCCCTATATCGAGAATCTTAAGCGTTTGGTGCTGATGATTACTTGACGACTGCATGGCCTCCACCCATTTGATGATGGTTGATACCAATACTTCTGTCTCTGGTCTCGGAATCAGCACCTGATCGTTTACCTCGAAATCCAAACCGTAAAAGGCCTGTACTCCCAGCAAGTACTGCAGCGGAACACGCTCAAGTCGTTTTTGGATCAAGGACTCAAGTACTTGGATCCGATCGGCATCCACTTGCTGCCTTCCTTCGATGATAAGGTCGATTGGCTGGCAGTTTAGAACATGGCAGACTAAAGCCTTTGCTTCCACCTGATAAGAGGGTGAAATCGTCATTAGTTTTTTTTCAGTATCGCGAAGCATCTCGATTCGATTCATAACACCTCTTAAAAACAAGCTGAACTCGGGTCCTTCTCATCTAAAACGCTTTTAAACGCGATAATCGCCACTTCAAGCTGACGATCGTCCGGTTCATTGGTGGTGATTTTTTGCATCATGAGTCCTGGCCAGCTAAGCGCTCTCACTAGCGGGTGGTTAGATTTGCCCGCCAAACGAATCATTTCGTAGGAGAGGCCTGTAACCACCGGGAATAATACGAGTTTAGTCGCGAGACGCGTCACCACATTGTCCCAGCTGATAAACGTAAATACTAAAATACTGATCATGAGGACGAAAAAGATGAAGCTCGTGCCACATCGTGGATGGAGTGTCGTGAATTTTCGCGCATTTTCAACGGTTACTTCCTGGCCACTTTCGTAGCAATGGATCGTTTTATGCTCTGCACCATGGTATTGGAAAACGCGTTTAATGTCTTTCATTTGTGAAATCATCAGAATATAGACGATGAAAATGACGATTTTCATCACCCCTTCTATCGCGCTAAGGACCAATTGGCTTTCAATAACCGTTCTTAAAAAACTCACAAGTGCTGTGGGAACTGCTCCAAACAACACCATGGCAAAGACGAACGCAAAGACGATAGAAAACGCTAAAATAACGTCATCCGCTTTCTTACCCAATTTTGCATAAAGCCATGTTTCGAACTTACCCTTCTCTTCTGTGCCATCGCCCTCTACGAAAAATTCTGCAGAATAGGTCAGTGCACGAACGCCGACGATCATAGATGAAATGAGCGCGACAATTCCGCGTATTATGGGAAGTTTTAAAAACTTGATGTCTTTTTTCTTTTTAATATCTTCTACTTTTAGTGTAATTTCACCATCTGGCTTGCGTACGGCGATGGATATTTTATCCTTACCGCGCATCATTACCCCTTCAATCAGTGCTTGCCCACCGATGGAATTCGGTCTTTCTGGTTTGTACTCGCTCATGCATTCACCTTCGCTTCTTTATAATCGAAATAGCAGTTCGCGCATAGCGACTCGTATTCCACATGGTTTTCACCGTCGATGGCCACTTGAGCGCCTTCAAAGACAAACTCTCCATTTATTTTTCTACCGTTCAATATCGCTTTTCGGCCACAGCGGCAAATGGTTTTCAGCTCCTCTAAACTATGCGCTAATAAGAGAAGTCGCTCAGAGCCCTCAAATCCCCTCATGGAAAAATCGGTTCTAAGACCGTAACAAATGACGGGAACATTTCCTTTTACCGCGATTTCGAATAATTGATCAATTTGTTCCGCTTTTAAAAACTGGACCTCATCTACGAGTATACACTGTACGGCACCATTTTTCTCCATCCAACGCTTGACCGCATCGATGACATTTTCATCTGTTTTAACTAATAGGTCGACGGTTTTAGTGATGCCTAATCTAGAGACCACTTGGTCGCCGCCTTTGGTATCCGTATAAGGCTTTATGATCATCGCCTGCATGCCGCGCTCTTCATAATTGTGCATAACCTGCATCAGAGCAGTTGATTTTCCACAATTCATAGCGCCATATCTAAAATAGAGTTTCGACATCGTTTTCTCCTAAAAACAAAAAAGGCTAGGACAATCCCATCCTAACCCAATGACCAGCAACTTATTTAAGATTGTATTTTTCTTTGAATTTCTCAGCTCTACCGCCACGCTCCACGTTTTTAACTGTGCCCGTGAAGAATGGATGACACTCAGAACAAATCTCGATTCTAATTTCGCCCTTCGTAGAACCTGTCTTAAAGTTATTGCCACATGCGCAATGCACGTCTACTTGTTTGTAATCTGGATGAATGGATTGTTTCATGTTGTTCACCTCTCTCCTTAACTTATTTATATCAAATAACGATAATCAAATTTCAAGCCTTATCATTGTAACACAACCCGCCAAAAACATCAATGACAATTTGTTAATATTTTCTTACAACCTAAAGATAACGCTCCTAAAGCTGTGCGTTTTATGATATCATTTATTAGACTGCGAAGTAGAAAAAAATCTACTTCATACATTTATGTTAGCACATTTTACTAGATCAATCAAATGGTGGTTCTCATGATTCGAAAAATCGTTATTACCTTATTATTTACATTAATATTGAGTGGTTCATTTGTCTTCGCTTCACCCATTTTAGGCGGAAAGTATACAGAGGGCAACGTCATTCTCTCGGGACAACCTGTTTCGTTTTCTCCTGCGCCTTTCATCCTGAATGGTGAAATTATGGTGCCTGCAAAGTCGTTTAGTGAGAAGATCGGCGCTCAAGTTATCTGGAACGAATCCACCGGTGAAGTCATCAGCTATCGCGACAACATCTATATCAAATATAAACCTGGCGCCGCTACCGCACAAGTAAACGGAAAGGCTAAGACACTTCCTGTGCGGTCGATTCTCTACAAAGGTGAGTTATTCATCCCCGCTTCGTTCGCCGTGAAGTCACACGAGCTCAATCATACCATCAGTGGTACAACCATCAACATCAATTATAAAGAAAATGTTCCCGAATACCAACAATTTGGTTTCAGACATTTCAAGCGCATCAGCTTGGCTAATTGGGGCATCAGCTTTTACATTCCCGAGTACTGGGAAGTGGTTGGAGATGGTTTCAATGTCTATGGGGTAGACAACACCTTTGAATCCTATAAACTCAGCGTTGAACTAATTCCTGATAAAACATACAACAGCCGTTCAGATATGACCAATGCCATTACCGAAGATTTATTCGCCACTTATGGCGATAATCTAACCATCCTATCCACCAGTACTGTTCAAATGGGAGACTATACTGCAGATGTCATCGAATACGAATTAGTCACCTCTGCCTTTAACATGCACCATGTGAAGTACCTATTTTTCGAACAGGGCATCGGCTATGTGCTTACTGGAGAAACCCCTAGTAGCAGTGATCTTGCGGAAAGCCGTGAAATATTCGAGCTTATCTCAGGAACCTTTAGCATCATAAAGCTCACTGTAAACGAAAAACTTGAGCATTACTCGGAATATAATAAATTTTTCGAATACGGTGTGAACCTCACACGCATAACGCACTCCAACATGACGGTAAACAATCAGTTCATACTCTCTGGAACCGTAGAAAATGCCCCATCAGGCGCATCTGTCGTCGTCACGGTTACGAAGGACCTTAAGTCGCGCTCAACTGTTATTCCATTAGTGGACAACAAATTTAGTGGCGTCATTTACACCCCCTTCGGGCTAGGAAAACATAATGTTTCCATGTATATTACCACAGATGAAATCAACAACACCGGACAAGCCATCTTGAACGCAGACATTATCGGCGCATTGCTTCTCACCTATGATAAGGGCTTAGATTTGTTGACTCAGCAGCTACTTCTTCAAGAACAGCTACCTGAAGAAAATGATCTGGTGTTAAAATTTAGCGCGTTAAATGTAAGCTCTGAGGACATCCAGTACTTACTGCCCTCAAGTTTCATCAATTACGATGTGCAAGCGCTTTATGGCCTATCTACTGCCGCAACCTTTAATTTGTCTAACCAGTATTCAAAAGCAAAGGCTTTATATGAGTGGATGCTCTCTGAGTACACCCTCATCAGTGATCGTCCTATCATCGCCATTCGCCCTGTGGATCAACTCATAACAAACAGCATCGAGCTAAACGAAGTGGAATTAAACTTCCTCTATACTGGGTTACTCAGGTCTGTGGACATACCCGCGCGCGTAATGCGTGGCGTCACTGAGTTGGGTGTAGACTACTGGGTTGAGCTTATGATCAATGGACGTTGGCTTATCGCTGCACCCGCTATGGAGATGAAACAGTTGCCTGAGCTTCCAGAGTACTTTGGCATCGACCTTAATGACCTCTATCCAAACTACGGCATCATCGAAGAAGTGGATTTATAATGACCATGAGCCATTCACCATGAAATAACGAGAGGAGTTGTTGCCTATTTAATAGGAAACAACTCCTCTATTTTTATGTGCTTAATTCTACTTATATTTAGATTAGACCGAGAATCTTTCTCGCCTCATCTGGCGTCGCTACTTCTCTGCCCATTTCCTTTGCGATTCTCACGATACGCTCAACGAGCTCAGCATTTGAAATGGCAAGTCTACCTTTGCTGTAATAGACGTTATCCTCGAAGCCCACGCGAACGTGTCCACCTAAAATAATGGCCATTACTGCGAGTGGAAGCTCGCTTCTTCCGATACCTGCAACCGTCCATGTCCAACCCTCAGGCAGCTGATTCACCATGAACATTAAGTCTTCTGGCGTACCTGGACAAGCACCTGGAACACCTAAAACAAAGTCCACATGAAGGGGTGCCTTTACGAGGCCTTTCTTCACTAAGGCTTTTGCATTCTCGATCATACCGCGCTCAAACACTTCGATTTCAGGTTTAACACCCATCTCTTGCATTTTAACGGCGAACTTTTCAATATATTCTTCTGAATTCATGAACACATCTGGCCCAAAGTTGCAGGTTCCACAGCTAAGTGTCGCCATCTCTGGCGAAAGATCCACTGGCTGAAGTCTTTGCTCTGGCGTATGCCATACGGCACCACCTGTTGAAGGCTGGAAGATGATATTACATTTTTCTGCGATTTTTTCTTTGATTTGACGGTAAACTTCCGCATCCTGCGTCGGATTACCTTCTGCGTCTCTCGCGTGAATATGCACGATAGACGCACCTGCTTCATAACATTTAAATGCTTCCTCAGCAATTTCATCTGGCGTGATCGGCAAATGAGGCTGTTGCGCTCTCGTAACTTCTGCGCCTGTCAAAGCAGCCGTTATTATCAATTTTTCCATCGTTCCCTCCGACTATCTTCTCTGTTTGTTCTTAGGAACGACGCAAGTACCCACTGCACGGCACACGACGATTGGCTCTTCGAGTACATCACATGCGGATTCATTGATATCAGGTCTCGGAATAATGACCTTTCTCGCTTCAAACACCATTTTTCTAGACGAATTTCCCATTTGAGTAATTTCGCCCACCGCCTCGATATAATCGCCAGCGTAAACAGGTGCTAAAAACTCTACTTTTTCGTAACCCGCAAATAACCCTTCGTCGCCATCTTGACGAATGAGTAACTCTGTGGCCACATCACCAAACAAATTGAGCATTTTAGCGCCATCGACCAAGTTGCCACCGTAGTGTGCGTCGTGCATGCTCATGCGCATTCTAATCATCGATTGTTGACTCATAAAAGTCCCTCCTGTAACTATTTTTAATGATAGTTTCCCTCATATCCTATTGTAGTGGAGGAACGATGACTGGTCAAGTACGATACACGAGGATGATCGGGCGATGATGGTTCAGCTACGCTTTTTTGGTTTCTTTCGCTGCAGCGATGAAGTCCCTGAAAAGCGGGTGCGCTTTCGTCGGTCTCGATTTAAATTCCGGATGGAACTGAACCGCTAAAAACCAAGGGTGATTTGGAAGCTCGATAATTTCCACCAGGCGTTCATCAGGCGACAGCCCACTGAAAATAAAACCCTTCGCTATGAACGCATCTCGGTAGGTGTTGTTGAACTCATAGCGATGGCGGTGACGTTCGTAGATCAGTGCTTCTCCATAAGCCTTGTGTGCCAATGAACCCACTGCCACCTTACAAGGATAGAGCCCAAGTCTCAGGGTCCCGCCCATCTCCTCGATGTCATGCTGCTCAGGCATAAGGTCGATAACCGGTGCAGCTGTTAAGGCATTAAGCTCAGAGCTATGCGCATCCGCGTAATCTAAAATGTTTCTAGCAAATTCCACTACCGCCATCTGCATGCCTAAGCAGATGCCGAAGAAAGGAATATTGTTTACACGTGCATACTCGGTGGCGATAATCTTACCTTCGACACCTCTAAATCCGAAGCCACCTGGCACTAGAATACCATCCACACCATTGAGCTTTTCAGACACGTTATCGCTGTCGATTTCCTCAGAATGCACCCAATCGATATCGATGGATACTTCGTTGGCGATCCCTGCATGTTTTAGCGCTTCTGCTACCGATAAGTAAGCATCCTTAAGCTCTACATACTTTCCAACCAAGGCGATTTTCACGGCACGCTTCAAATTTTTCTCGATTTCCACAATCCTGATCCACTCGGTTAAATCTGGTGTGCGGTTAGGCAGCTTTAAGAACTCGCAAACCTTCTCCGCAAGTCCTTCCTCTTCAAGCGTTAAAGGCACTGAGTAGAGTGTTTCGGCATCCAAATTCTGAATGACATTTTTTGGGCTCACACTACAGAATAAGGCGATTTTATCTTTCATCTCCTGAGAGATCTGTTTTTCTGTTCGACAGACGATGAGATCGGGTTGTATGCCGATTTCCCTAAGCTCTTTAACGGAGTGCTGTGTCGGCTTCGTCTTTAACTCGCCTGATTTTGCTAAATAAGGGAGCAGCGTCAAATGGATATACATGACATTATCGGCACCCACATCGTATTTCATCTGTCTAATCGCCTCTAAAAATGGCAGGGATTCAATATCTCCTACGGTCCCTCCAATTTCAGTGATGACCACATCCGCATTGGTTTCCTTTGCAGAACGCATCAAACGGTCTTTAATTTCATTCGTGATATGCGGGATTACCTGAATCGTCGCCCCCAAATAATCGCCACGACGTTCCTTCGTGAGCACTGACCAATAAATTTTGCCAGTGGTGGTGTTCGAGTTTTTTGAGAGGTTAATATCGATGAATCGCTCATAATGGCCTAAATCCAAATCCGTTTCAGCACCGTCATCAGTGACGAAAACTTCTCCATGTTGATAAGGGCTCATGGTGCCGGGATCGATGTTGATGTAAGGATCGAACTTTTGAATCGTCACCTTCATCCCACGTGCTTTCAACAGCTGCCCCAACGATGCCGCTGTAATCCCCTTACCTAATGAAGAAACCACACCCCCTGTTACAAAAACAAACTTGGTATCATTACCTGTCGTACCCATCCATAAACTCCTTTCAAAATTAAAATTAGCAGTAAAAATCATAAAAAAAAGAGTGAGAAAGCCCCCAAAAGGATGACTTTTCACTCTTGTTCCTAAGGTTCAAGTAGCCACCCTTATGGGTGTCACTATACCGATTCAATTATAACACTTGAATAGTATATCCACTTCACCTATTATCGTCAATTAAAATTTATGGTGTTTGAACCGTTATTTTGATTACCTCAAAAATCGTATCCGCAATCGCTTTTCCTTCGATGAATAAAACTTGACCTGCTTTATAGGTTGATGCTTTATAAACACTATTTAATGGGAAAGTTACCGTTCTTATGCGATTGGATTCATCGACTACCAAGAGGATATTTGAGGAATCAACCACTTGAGATACGGTCGCTTTAATACCTGTTGGTTCAGCGACGATTTTTCTGCCGAGCTGAACCTTGATGATGCCACCGATCCCCACATCCACCGTCACATCTTGTTCAAGTCTGAAATCATAAATGCTCAAGGTGTTTTCGCCACCCTCCGTCAACAGCTTGACCTTCGATGATAACGGATAGGTTTCTACTGCACCTGTACTAAGGGTAACCGTCATCTCTGGCGCTTTCTTGATGTGGATTCCCGTAATCCTGCCGACGACGGTTTTCGCTTGACCGATATACTCAAGCTTAGTGACTTCGCCGAATTTGAGCGTCGCTTTAACGATATCGCCGCGTTTAAATCCGTTTGCTGCATTTACATATGAAACAGCTGCTCCAAGTTTACTTGAATAGATATTGTTGTTTTCCAGTTTTATCGCGATGTTACCTGGGGCTTTTACATCCACAGGGGTTTCCAAAATGCCGATAAACTCATACAGCTCTGCATAGGCATTGATACGCTTTACATTGAAGCCATCATAGTAAACTTCGATTTTGTAACCGATTTTCAAATCCTTAACATCCGCTTTCAGACCATTTATGGTGACGATAAACTGCCCGTCGTAAATGTTCTTAAAATCGACAGTTTTATTTGCGAGGGTCGTCTTGATGGTTCTACGGTTCTTCTCAAGTCCGATATAATCGGAAACAAGTGCTAATGTGCCTTCAAGTCTATCAAACGTGCGCTCTAAAGCCGCTCCGGTGACGATATCGCCACTCAGCGTCAGTTCAATTTGCGCATCTAAGGTAATCTGATTAAAGGATGCTGGGTTACCAGCAGCTGTTATAACGGCTTGATCTAATACAAAGGTTTTCTGAGTACCCGAGGTATTCTGTACCGTTACCGATAAAGTGGAGTCGTCCACCGCCTTTACCAATCCGCTGAAGATTTTGCTAGTGGCGATACTGCCTAGATCAGTGGAAGTGTTATCAGTAGGCATCGTAGGGTTCGTCGGTGTCGGGATCGTCGACGTCCCTTCAGTTCCAGTACTTGGTGTTTGATTATCACCTGTGGTCAATGCTTTATAAAGTCCATTGACAAAAATAGCTAATGTCGCACGGTTGATGGTGGCGTTAGGATTAAACTTGCCAAGTGCATCCCCTTTACTGGAGACGATTCCATGTTCAATCAATAGATTTACATATTTAATGGCGCTAAGCGATATTTCAGCCGCGTCTTTATAGCTTAAAAGTATGATCTTGTTCAAATTTTCTTGCTTATAGACATTGAGCGCTTTAGCCACAATCACAGCAGCGTTTATTTTTTTTACATTGGTGAGCGTGGTGCCACTGATGAACACTTTAATTTCATCCAGTGTCAATATGCCATATTCAATGGCATAAGAGAGTGCGGGATAAACATCCGAGCCATAAGGTGCTAGCATGTGAGGAAGTCCTAAAGCCGCAAGGCTTGCATCGTATTTAGTGCTCAGCGCCGCGATTTTTGCATTGTCCAAAAGGCCAGCACCCTTAACTGCACGGTACACCGATACCACTGTTTCAAGATTCGTTACTACCGACTCAGGCTTAAAGGAGCCGTCCGCATAGAGCGGTTGGATGTTCTGGCTAACCATGGTCTGAATTTGAGCGTTTGCCCAATGGGTGGATGACACATCGGTGGCCGCAAGCGCAATGCCGCTATTTCCCACAAGTATGGCACACAGCAACAATACCATCAGTTGACTGAATATCTTACGCGTTTTTTTATGCATTTTATTACCTCCATCTCCTAAGTCCGCTCAAATGCTTGTAAAGTGGACTCTTTGTCTAAAACCATTATATCATGGGGTACTCGTTTTCTTTATTAAATTTATTTTACTCCCTGGCATTATAAGGTTAAATGAACTAGGCTTTTATGATAAAATAAGAAATGTGGAAGTTGAAATTTTCCAGTTTCCTAAATACTTAAAAGAGGTTCAGAAATGCCAATCTATGACTATAAAGACTTAAAAATTAACTATATGAGAGAAGGTTCTGGTACCCCCTTATTGTTTTTACATGGATGGGGCGCTGATTTAACGAGCTTTAACGTGCTTACTGACGCGCTAAAAAAGCGCTATGACGTTATCGCGCTTGACTTTCCAGGCTTCGGAAAGTCGGACGAGCCCAAAACGCCATGGAACCTCGATGATTACACCGCATTTACCGAGTCGTTCACTAAGGACTTAGGGATTATTAATCCTGTCCTTTTAGGCCATTCCTTCGGTGGACGTGTTTCCATCAAACTGGCGAGTAAGGTTAATCCCCAAAAAATCGTTTTGATGAACAGTGCGGGCATCAAGCCAAAACGACCTACCAGCTACTACTTCAGGGTATATGGCTATAAGTTTTTCAGAACCGTGGCTGCGCTACCATTGCTCAAATGGATCCTATCAGAACCATTAGAGGCTTACCGCGCCATCTATTCCAGTAGCGATTATAAACAAGCGTCTCCCATCATGAAACAGGTGTTATCGAAGGTCGTCAACGAGGATCTGAGACACCACCTAAAGGCTATAAACGTTCCCGTATTACTCATATGGGGCGATCAAGACCAGTCAACGCCTATTGAAGACGCGCGATTGATGGAAAAGCTGATTCCAGATGCAGGTCTCGTGGTTTATGAAGGGGCAGGACACTTTTCATATCTAGAACAACCCGCTAAGACATTGACGATCTTAGGCACATTTCTGGGAGGCAAATAATGCATTTTACAATTTTGGGACTGGCGATCATCCTCTTGATGACTTGGCTTAGAAATATCTCGGATGTCCACAGGTTTCAGCTGTTTGGTTATTACATGAACCAGACCTTGGCCTCCGTTAAAAAAAATAAAGGCAAACTGCTTCGTCCATATGAAACCCTCTTTTTTCTAGGTGTATGGGGAACGCTCGCCGCACCATTCACATGGGTGCGCATTATTGGCGTCCTCCTTCTGGTGATTTCGTTTTATTTTGCTAGGCTGATAACCAAGGCCACCCCCGCCAAAAAGAAACTGGTCTTTACACCGCGCGTGAAGCGCATGCTGGCAACCTCTGCCATCCTGCTATTAGTCGTCGGTACTATCATGGTATTTTTACCTGGCCCTCTAAGTGCTCTTCTGGCTTCTCTCATCTACCCACTCAGTTTTCTAATCATTACTGCAGCGAACTTCGTGAACAAGCCTATCGAAAGATTCATAAATGAGGGATATTATAACGACGCGCTAAAGATTTTATCCGCTAATCCTAAGCTTACGGTCATCGGCATCACGGGAAGCTATGGTAAAACCAGTACGAAGAACGTTCTGTATACCATGCTGTCAAAGGATTTTAACGTGCTGATGACTCCTGAGAGCTTCAATACGAAAATGGGGCTTACACGCACCATAAGAGAACACTTGCGTCCGACCCATCAAATTCTGATCGCCGAAATGGGTGCTAAAGAAGTGGGTGATATCAAAGAACTCTGCGATTTCGTAAAACCCACTTATGGCGTTATCACTTCCATCGGTCCGCAGCATTTGGATACGTTTAAGACATTTGAAAACATCATCTCCACAAAAGGAGAATTGTTTAAATACCTGGCACCAAATGGCACAGCATTCGTAAACGTAGACGATGAGCATGTTCGTAACATCAAACTTAGAGATGACGTCACTGCAGTTCGCTATACTGCTGATGACCGGATCGAATTTTCTCCAGATTATTACATCGAGGCAGTTTCAGTTTCGAATACCGGCTCTAGTTTCACCCTAGTTCAGCGAAAAACGGGGAAAAAAATAAGGCTCTCGACTAAACTTTTAGGACGTCATAACCTATCAAACATTATCGCTGGCATCGCCATCGCCCTTCAACTCGGTGTTTCCATGGACCGCCTACCCGTGATGACAGCTGACCTAAAGCCCGTAACCCATCGTCTTTCAACACGTAGAGTAAATGAGACTTATACGGTTCTGGATGATGCGTTCAACTCGAATCCTGTGGGCTCGAAGATGGCACTGGAAGTCCTTTCCCAGTTTGAAGGCAATAAAAAAATAATCATTACACCCGGGATGGTTGAACTCGGTGATCAAGCCTATGAATTAAACAAACAGTTTGGCGCTGCAATTGCAGAAGTCTGTGATTTTACGATTCTGGTCGGCAAAAAGCAAACTGCCCCTATTCAAGATGGACTTAAAGAAAAATCATACCCAGAACGTCAGCTGTATATTGCAAGCAACTTAAATGACGCCTTCAGAAAGCTTCATGAAATAGTCGCCCTTAACGATGTGGTGTTAATCGAAAACGATTTGCCAGATACCTATAACGAATAAGGAGTAATCATGATTCATATTGGAGTATTTTTCGGAGGTCCAAGTGTCGAGCACGAAGTCTCCGTCATCACGGCACAACAAGCCATCGCCCAACTAAAAAAAATGACCGACTATAAAGTGGTTCCCATCTATATTTCTAAGCAAAACCGATGGTATACTGGAGACTATTTGTTGGAAGTCGAACATTTCAAAGATTTAAAAAAGGTGATTGCCGAATCGAAGCAGGTTAGTCTCGTAAAGGGCGAAAGAAATGCCCTCTTGATTCACAATCCAGTAAAACGCTTTACTGATGCTTTAATCGACCATATCGATGTCGCGTTTCCCATTATACACGGTACCGGTGGTGAAGATGGCACCCTTCAAGGTTTCATCGAGCATCTGGAAATTCCTTATGTGGGTTGTAATGTGCTGGCGGCAGCCCTTACCATGGATAAAATCGCCACTAAATTATTCTTACAAAGCTCAGGGATCCGCGTCGTGGAAGGCGAATGGTTCTATACGCACCACTGGCTCAGCTATCCAAACGACATCGTCGATGATTTGGAAAAGAAGCTTAAGTATCCAATGATCGTCAAACCTGCTGATACTGGATCAAGTGTCGGTGTTAAGCCTGCTAAAAATAGAAATGAGCTCATCGAGGCCATCGACTTCGCTAGACTATTCTCAACCCGAATCCTCGTGGAGCGCATGCTGATCGGGATGCGTGAAATCAACATTTCCGTTCTAGGGGACAGCGAAAAGCTCGAGCTTTCCGTTTGTGAGGAGCCCATCACCACCAGTGAATTTCTCACCTACGAGGATAAGTACGTTAGCGGTGGACAGACAAAAGGCATGTCTTCGGCGAAGCGTCAAATTCCTGCAGATTTGACGCTAGAGCTCCGAAGCGAAATTGAGCGTATGGCCGCAGAAGCCTTTATCGCACTTGATTGCGCTGGTGTTACTCGCATCGATTTCATGATTGATAAACAAACAGGTCGTCCTTATATCAACGAGTTTAATACCATTCCAGGTTCACTTTCCTTTTACCTCTGGGAAGCTACTGGGAAGCCATTCACTGAGATGTTACAAGCGATGATCGATGCCGCATACCGCGGTTATCGCCGTAAACAAGCCTTAACCCGTTCCAATGAAATAAATATATTATCTACGGCAGACTTAAAAGGACTAAAAAAATAAGCGCGATGTTAAATACAGCGCCAAACATTATTGGTTAGTGGGGGGAACACTATGGAAAAAATACTGATTGTAGAAGATGATCTTCAGATTCAAACGCTTATCCGGGATTATGTCAATGCTTCTGGTTATATTGCAGTGACTGCTTCTGATGGGGAAGAAGCCTTACAAAAATTTGAATCTGAAAAACCAAAACTCGCACTTCTAGACATTATACTCCCTAAAATCGACGGATTTGAGCTCTGTCGTAAAATTCGAAGCGAATCTACAATCCCCATCATCATGATCAGTTCTAAAAAGGAAGATACAGATAAAATACTTGCGCTTGGATTAGGCGCTGACGATTATATCGAAAAGCCATTTAGTCCTAGAGTTCTTATCGCGAAAATCCAGTCACAATTCAGAAGGGTGAACGTCCTTTCTGGCACACCTCAATCTGAGACCTTTGCGATTCGCGATTTGGAGCTTGATGTAAAAGCGAGAACCGTAAGCGTTAAGGGTGAGCAGGTTCCCTTTTCAGTGAAAGAGTTCGAAATTCTTCATTATCTCATGCTCAATAAAAACCAAGCCCTTTCAAGAGAAAAAATCTTCGATGAAATTTGGGGATACAATGAGTTTGGCGATATTAACACCGTCACAGTCCATATGCGAAAAATCAGGGAAAAAATTGAGCTAGATCCTTCCAATCCTGAATATATCGAGACGGTATGGGGAATCGGCTATAAGTTTAAAGGTTAGTTTATGAAAAATAATCGTTTTTCACTTAGAGCGCTCATTATCCTTTCACTCGCTGGCATTTTACTCATCAATACTCTGGTGATGATCTATTTCATCGTCAGTTTTGATTTCCAGGAGGTGGCCGGGAAAGACATTGTCGAGAACCCTTATTTATGGCTAGGCGTTTTTATGGTGCTCGTCATCCTATTTTTCATGACGCTCATCATCATCATCAATAAGGCGATTTTTGAACCTATTTTTGCCATGAAGCGCGCTGCCGAGCATATCAAATCGGGAAATCTCAATTATCCAATCGTCTACGATGCAGAAAATGAAATAGGTGATTTTTGTCGAGAATTCGATAAAATGCGTATTCGTCTTAAAGATACCATTCAGGAGCAACATGAGATCGAAAAAAGGCGTAAGCGTTTAATTGCCAGTATTACGCATGATCTTAGGACGCCACTGACATCGATTAAAGGATATGTTGAGGCGATTCAGGACGGTATCGTCAAGGATCAGGAGACCTACGAAAAATACCTGGAAACCATCAGCGACAAAGCTGATTATCTAAACCATCTGATCGATGACCTCTCTGTCTATACCAAGCAGGAACTCGGAGAATTTACCCTCAATCGCGAAAGACTTAACTCAGGGCGACTTCTCAACAGCTATTTCGATCATAAAACTGAAGATTTTAGGGAGCTTCCTCTGACCTTGATTCTTCACAAGCCTTTTATTTCAACATTTATAAATGTTGATCCGTATCGGTTTAATCAAATTCTCGAAAACTTGATCAGTAATGCACAAAAATATGCAAATAATGTCATAGAAGTGCGTACCCGTGTGGTAAATTATCACTTGCAAATCACCATCTCAGACGATGGTGATGGTATTCCAGAAGATGTCATCTCTAACATTTTCGATCCATTTTTCATGGTCAACAAAGTTAAGGACCAAAAGGAAAAAGGGGGCTCTGGACTTGGCCTCGCCATCGTAAAACAATTGACGGAACGACATGACGGCTTCATTTCCGTTAACAGCATCGTTGGAAAAGGGACAACCTTTACAGTAGATTTCCCTCTGGATCTATAAGGTATCTATGCCAAATTCTAGTATCAGGTGATTGATTAAATATGAGGTGACGTTATGAAATGTCCTAATTGTAGTTTTATGAATTCTGAGGATTCAAAGACCTGTAAAGTATGTGGTTTCGAATTAAACGTTCGCCCCTATGTAACCAAGAAGCGAACCATCGACGCTGAAGAAGAGGCTGAACTTGATTCTGTTCTTAAATCTTTGTTTGGAAAGGATGAAGATGATCCATTAGATGTTGCCACGACCTATCGTCTTTTGAAGAATAAACGTGACATTAAACAAGAGGCGGAAGAGACGACGCCTGTCGCAAGCACACCTAAAAACGACATTTCTCCTCCACTCGTCCCGGACGCCACTACGCCACCTGACACTTCCGTCGGTAACGATGAGGAGACGGATTCTGATTCAAACGATCGACCGGCTTATAGCTTACGCATTATCATCGCCACATTCGGCGTATTGATTATACTTATTGCACTTTTCAAAGTGGGACTTCTGGATGCACCTTGGCGATACGAAAAGGATGACGCCGAAATAATCGAGGCAACTGAGGCGCTCACTGAGCCCACCACAGTGAGCTCGACGATTGAGGCAATCAATATAGGCGATATGCCCGCTATGGTACCGATCAACAACTTCCTTAATGAACTCTCTGATTTTATCAACAAAGGCAATTTAGTGATTCTTGCTGATTTTAAAAGGTCACAAGATGCCCTTGAAGTACTTACACCCTTTGCAAATATCGGTAATCTGGAAAAAATAGCGTCCTATGAAGTCGCCAGCAGTGACGTAACGGGTCAAAATGGGATATTCACCGTCAGCACCCAGCTGAATCGATTGATTAACGGCCAGCAAACTGTGGTCAATGCCATTTGGGATTTCACGGTGATCAATCAATCGGGCACATGGAAAATTGATGCTATAGGCGTTCAAACAGACGGCCTAATGATCGCTTCTAAGCCTATGGAGACGACGGAGAACCTTTCGGCTACCCAGCCGCCTAGCACTGAGGCGCCTACTGAGAAACCAACGCAACCAACAACACCATCTACCACAGAGGCTGTGACGCAAACCACAACTGAGGCCGCGGCGCTGTCTGGTTTTATCAGTAGTGGCGGTTTCAGTGGCGGTTTAGGGTCATTTGGTCAGGATGTCGCCTTTGCACGTTATGGTTATCACCAGTCCTATGAGCGAATCGTATTCGACATCTATGAGTGGATCGGCGGCGAACCTAGCACACGTGCTGAAAAGATCACACTTTATGCCACGAATATTAGCGCCGATGGCAAGACCATTTCCATTACATTAAACGGTGCCATCGATGCCTATGCCAGATCTTCCGGAATCGATCTTAAAGGAAGCCCAGTGATCAAGTCTGTTGACTATATGGATCCTGGTAATGGAGATGCTGTCGCCATTATCATCAGTCTCTCTCAAAAGAGTCAGTATAAGGTATTTGAACTGAAATCACCAGCTAAACTCGTCGTCGATATCGCACCACTTAATTAACAAACAACCCCCCATCAGAAATCTGATGGGGGGTCTTTTTGTTGTTTTACTATTCAATTTTGTTTAACGTACCAGCTTCACTATAAGCATAATGATGAGCAAGGGAACAATTACCACTGATACAAAAGCCAATACCATGCCTACTGCTCCGACGACGAGACCGATAGCTCCACCGATGATTCCGAATATGCCGCCGAGAATACCGCCGATAGCGCCAAAGAGCCCGCCGACGACACCACCCACTACACCACCAATACCACCTATTAAAGTACCCAGTCCGCCAAAGACAAAGCCAAAGACTGAGCCGAGAACTTTAAAGGGAAGTGCAAGGAGTGAACCAACGGGAATAAAGAAGGCAATCACGCCAGCGATGAGTAAATAGGGGAGCATCTTCTCGAATGTGTAACCTTTGTTAAACAATACCTTTGCCAAAATGGCCATAATGATTATCGCAAATATCATAATTACCTCCATCTATCTTAGACCTTCGTCTGTTTTTCTATAACCATCATACGACACCCAGTTATAAAACGCGTTAGCCTAAGATTAGAATACGGTAAGAATCATAATTCTTTAGATTAATCTTGTACTTTCTTCGTTTCGTTGATCTTCTTAAGCTCTTCCACTAAAAACGGTAACACTTTATGAACATCCCCGACGATACCAAGGTCAGCCACTTCAAATATCTTAGCGCCCTTGTCTTTGTTGATGGCTACGATGAGCTCAGCTTCTTCCATACCAGCGACGTGTTGGATGGCACCTGAGATACCGCAAGCGATATAAAGGTTTGGTCTTACTGTCTTACCTGTTTGGCCTACTTGACGGTCATGATCCATCCAGCCTGCGTCAACTGCTGCTCTCGATGCTGAAACTAAACCATTAAGTTCATCTGCAAGGTCATAGAGCAATCCGAAGTTTTCTGCTGAACCGACGCCGCGACCACCTGAAACTAAAACGGTTGCTTCTTGAATATCTTGCTTTTCATCTGTTTCTTTCTCAAACGAAAGGATTTCTACGAAATTTCTATTCTTTTCGATAGTCACTGGGAAGTGAACCACTTCACCCTTACGCGCATGGTCTCTTTCCATTTTGGTCATTACACCCGGACGTACAGTCGACATTTGTGGTCTGTGGTCAGGGCTGATAATCGTCGCCATAATATTACCACCAAAAGCAGGACGCGTCATCAACAGCATACGGTCCTCTGAAACGTCAAGCGACGTACAGTCTGCTGTAAGACCCGTCTCCAGTCTCGCTGACACGCGTGGCGCTAAATCTCTACCGATTGAAGTCGCACCGAATAAAACGATTTCTGGCATTTCAGATTTTACTGCTTGAACCATAGCCTGTGTATAAGGCTCAGTTGAGTAAAGTTCTAATGATGGATTATCAAGGATGAGCACCTTATCCGCACCATATTCAATTAAAAGCTTACTGTGCTTTTCCACATCTTTTCCAATTAATGCTGCTGTCACCCCAACTCCAAGTTCATCTGCAATTTTTCTACCTTTTCCAAGGAGTTCAATTGATACGTTTTGCACTTCATTAAAACGTTGCTCGATATACACGAGCACGCCTTTATAATCATTAATATTCATGAGACTCCTCCTAGATAATAAATTTCTCTTGCAGTTTATCGACGATGGCGATTGCCAGTTCTTTTGGTGATCCTTCCACCATTTTACCAGCTGACTTCGCCCCTTTAGTAAAGGATTTCTTAACTTTCGTTGGCGATCCCTTTAATCCCATTTTCTCGACATCCGCTTCGATGTCACTGAAGCCCCATGTTTCAATTTCAAGCGCTCTATGCGCATCAATAAGGCCCATTACAGACATATAACGCGCTTCGTTAAGCTCTGCTAATGCCGTAATCAGACATGGATAAGCAACTTTTATCTTTTGGAAACCATCTTCAAAGCTTCTCTTAACAATGGCATACGTGTCGTGGTGTTCAAAAGCTGACACATATGAAATCTGTGGTAAATTCAAATGCTCCGCAATTTGTGGTCCTACTTGAGCCGTATCGCCATCGATTGCTTGACGGCCAGTAATCACCAAATCAAAATCTATTTTCTTAAGTGCAGCGGCAATCGTCGTAGAGGTTGCTAATGTATCTGCACCTGCAAATACACGGTCAGTCAATAATATTACGCGGTCAGCACCCATAGCATAAGCTTCCTGGAGTGCAACCTTCGCTTGTGGTGGGCCCATGGTTACTACTGTAATATGAGCGCCAAATTCATCCTTTAATCTAAGCGCTGCTTCGAGACCTGCTTTATCATCTGGGTTGATGATGCTTGGGACACCATCGCGAATCAGCGTTCCTGTCTTAGGATCTAAACGCACTTCGTTCGTATCTGGAACTTGCTTTATACATACAACAATTTTCATCGTCAATCCTCCATTCACTACTTCAATTCAGGCGCAGAGATTACCATACGCTGCACTTCGCTCGTACCTTCGTAAATCTCTGTAATTTTAGCATCTCGCATCATGCGCTCAACAGGGTATTCACGTGTATACCCGTAGCCACCATGAAGCTGGACCGCTTTTGTCGTTACTTCCATAGCAACTTCTGAAGCGAAGAGCTTCGCCATCGCTGCTTCTTGTGCGTAGGGGAGCTTTTTCTCCTTTTTGTACGCAGCGTTATAAACCAAAAGACGAGCTGCCTCGATTTTGGTTTTCATATCAGCGATTTGAAATTGAGTGTTTTGGAATGCAGCAATTGGCTTGCCAAACTGCTTTCTTTCTTTTACATATTTAACGGTTTCATTATACGCACCTTGTGCGATACCCAGTGCTTGCGCAGCGATACCAATACGGCCGCCATCTAAGGTCATCATCGCGATTTTAAACCCTTTACCTTCGCCACCTAACATATTTTCCACGGGGATTCTGCAATCTTCAAAAATAAGCTCACAAGTACTAGAACCTCTGATGCCCATTTTGGCTTCCTTTTTACCGATAGAAAAACCTGGGGTTCCCATTTCAACGATAAATGCAGAAATGCCTTTTAAACCTTGCGCGCGATCGGTCATCGCGATTACGATGTAAATATCTGCATAGCCAGCGTTCGTGATGAATATCTTGCTGCCATTCAAGATATAGGAATCGCCGTCTTTAACCGCAGTTGTCTGTTGACCAGATGCATCTGTACCTGCGTTTGGTTCAGTTAAACCAAATGCTCCGATTTTTTCGCCTTTAGCTAGGGGAACTAAAAACTTCTGTTTCTGTTCTTCAGTACCGAACTCATAAATTGGTGCAGCGCAGAGTGAAGTATGTGCTGAAAGCACAACTGAAGTCGTACCACAGGCGACACCTAACTCTTCAACAGCGTTGATATACTGCCAGTAAGTGCCACCAGCGCCGCCGTACTGTCTTGGGAATGGGATGCCCATCATGCCAAGTTTTGCCATTTTTTTAACAGTTTCTACTGGGAATCTTTCTAAATCATCTACTTCCGCAGCAATTGGTTCTACCTCATTCTTTGTAAACTTTCTGAACAGTTCACGCATCATGAGGTCTTCATTTGTCAATTCAAAAGTCATTTTTCTCCCTCCGTTTGTTAATAATTTAACTGTAAAACTCAAAAAAAATAAACTATCCCCATGACAACATTTTAACATTCGTTCGTTAAAAAGTCCAATAGGATAATTCATTTTGATGGATAATTTACGGAAACTTTACAAATCGAAAGATTAAAAGCATGACGACTAAAATAACTGCTAAATAGAGATAAGAACGATACCTTACTTTCTTGATTCCCTTGCCAAATCGATCTTCATACAAAATTTTATTCTTAAAGCTTAAGTCCTTATCAAACTCATGGTAAAGCTCGGTTGGAAAATCGATTATCTCCTTGACCTCGCCTGTATAAAACGCATGTACTACTTCGTAATCTTTTAGTGGCACCCATAACTCATATCCCCTGCCTTCCTCTGAAGGTTTAACACGGGTTCTTACGCCTATCTCTGCTAGCCGCTTTTCAAAGGCAAGAAAGCATCTATCATCAGCTGCATTTACATTCCTATCGACCATTTTCCATTCATACAACTTCGCGAGGTGCTCGTGTGTCATGGTTTGCTCCCTTCGTCTAACGATATGATTCTTTCGATAAGAATCGCTTTATCCGCATCGTCCATCACGACACCATTAATGACGTCCATAAGTGAATCGGCGCCATTCTCCGTCGTATAAAGCGTATACTCTCCATTAAAAGTTTTAATTTCCAGCTGTTTAGCATAGGCTTCGGCGCGCTTCAAATCCGTCATCAACCACTTAATTCCCTGTGAATACTGAGACATAAAGCCTGTCGCTACTGTGGGATATACTTCGAGCACCGACTGAGTCATTAAGATGGCTGCCATTTCTGTGGCTTGATCGTTAGAATCAATAAAACGTCCTAGACCGACCACACTATAATCCGCGTTATTTCGTAAAATGTCGATGGAATCCAGCAAATCCAGGATAACCACACTTTTACTCCCATCTTCAAGAGCAGAAGCCAGTTTGCTTTCATCTTCATAAACCACGTAATCAAAAACGACGTTTTTCTCAATCATCGGTTGCTGATAAATTAGAGATGTCAATGAAAATGCCGCAATACCATCCCCCGCAGCACAGGAGAAGTACAAGTTCTCATCCCATTCACTTCGGTCCTCTACAGACGCTATGCTTGACAACTCTTCGGTTACACCAAATGTATCTGGGCTCGTTTGTTTTTCGCACCCTATTAGCAGTAAACCAAATAAGAGGATCATTATATTTCTATATTTATGCATCATGCACCTTCTTAAGAAATCTTTATCAAATTTTAACACAAAAAAGAGGCTATAAATAGCCTCAAATCGCAATTCTTCTTTTGATATATTCACTTTCAGGTTTTACCAGTTCAAAATAAACAGTCTGCTGGTCATCGATAAAATTCTTATCGATCAATAAATCCAGTGCATTGATCGTACCTGTTATCTCATCAATGACTTGTTTCATTCCCAGTTTTGTTTTAATCAGGTTGAGAAGTCCACCCTTAGCGCTGCCATTTTTTATGACGATAAAGATACGGCCATCGCGCTTTAAAATGCGTTTCGCTTGAGAAAGCACTAAAGCCATATTACTGCCAAACCGTTCAAAATCCACTAATAGAATTTTATCGGCACTTTCATCTAGAAGCTCCATTTGCTGCTCATGAAGCTTGATGGATTTGTGATGCACCTCACCAAAGTAAACACCTATTTGTTTGATGTCCCAATGCAATATGATATCTACCGGAGAAAAGTCACTTGGACTCATCTCCTTAATTTTTTCTATCATCATTTATGTACTCCCATGCGCTGTTCCTGCATTAAAAATAACATAGGAACGTTGAAAATACAATAAACGGCATATTAACAATATCATACTTTTTTTTAATAGAGTCATTAACGAAATGCAACAGCTCGTTTTATAAGTTATCCGGATTTTTCTTAAAATAAAGCCTTTCCGCAGTGTGCTTCGTCTCTTCGATGATGGTATCAATGCTATTAAGATGTGCCTTAATCCGGTCAGCGGTCTCTTTTGGTACGTTATAGTATAGAAACAAATCTTCAAACTTTAAAAGAGATCGGTTAAAATTCACGTTGATATCCACAAAGGATTCTATGTTATGGCTATTCGAAGCATTTTTAAATTGCTCCAAATCGATTTCGATAATATCGATAACATCTTCCTCTTTTTCAAACTCCCTGAGTGCCAATGGGTAAGGCTTGATGCGTTCCAGAAAATATTTGCCTTTTTTATTGATGTTGTATACATAGGCAATTTCATACTTTCCAACCAGAAAAACGACGAAACACATTTTGGAATTAATGACTTGAACATCTGCTCCCATCTGCCTTAACTTAAAATCGTGTTCCATTACTTCCGCATTCATTAACTTTCTCATGATTGAATCCCCCTTATATTATAAAGACGAGAAGATATACTGTAGAAATAATAATCGAAACAATCATTAGTGGAAATCCAATTTTCATATAATAACCAAATGACATTTTATGCCCATGACGCTGTAAAAGGCCTGAGACAATAACGTTAGCAGATGCACCTATCAAAGTACCATTACCTCCTAGACAGGCACCTAGCGCTAAAGACCACCATAGTGGCGTAACATCCAGTCCGGACATGACCCCATAGCTCTTAATCAACGGTATCATGGTAGCGACAAATGGAATGTTATCAAGGAATGAAGATGCAATGGCTGACACCCATAAAATAACCATCATGGTGAGTACCATATTCCCCTTGGTCAATTCGAGTAATTGAGTCGCTAAAAATTGCATCACGCCCACTTCTTCAAGTGCACCAACGAGTATAAACAATGAAACGAAAAAGAAAATCGTCGTCCATTCAATTTCAAATAAGATATCCTCAACATCAACCTTACTAATTAATAATAATACAGATGCACCAAAAAGTGCGATGGTTGCTGATTCATATCCTAGATATTGATGTAGTATAAAACCAAAAATCGTAAAAATCAGAACGATGACGCTCTTTTTCATTAAAACAGGATCTTTAATCGCAAGCTTTTCGTTCATTTTCATAACTTTTCGTTTGTTCTCATCTGAAGCACGATAATGCATGCGATAACCATATTTGAAGGCGATCATCGTAACGATAAATATGACAACCACTACTGGCCCTAAATTAATCAAGAAATCCATAAAACCAAGCCCAGTTGCACTACCAATCATAATGTTCGGTGGATCACCAATCAATGTGGCTGTTCCACCAATATTGGCGATGAGGATTTCAGGTACCAAAAAAGGGATTGGGTTAAGTTCTAATGTGTCGGTTAGTACTAGCGTTACAGGAACAATCAGCAAAACGGTGGTGACGTTATCTAAAAATGCTGATGCTACAGCAGTTATTACCGCAAAGTAAAGTAAAATTTTCCATGGATCACCTTTAGCAATTTTCGCAGCCTTAACCGCTACATATTGAAAAATACCACTTTTTTTCATGATGTTAACGATAATCATCATCCCGATTAATAGCCCAATCGTATTAAAATCTATGTAGTGAATTGCGCGTTCTTGAGCTTCTATGTTTAAAAGCACCATAAGAAGCGCACCTACCATCGCTACAGCAGTTCGATTGAGCTTCTCTGACATGATCAGCAGATAGGTTACAGAAAATACACCTATTGCTACCCCCAAATGATTTCCCATTTTACGACACTTCCCATTCGTTTTTTGTCCCAGGTCACAGGACAAACTTAACTATACGCCTGAAGTGTAGAAAAATCAACCCTATTTTTCTCTTTTTTCTCTCAGATTGTTAAAAATAACTTTATTTTAACAATGCAAATTCCTTCTTTGTTTTTATGATGTGTCCAAACCAAACATAGACGATAACGCCTTTAAAAATACTACTAATGGTAATACTCCACCATATGCCATTCAATCCAAGGAACGTCATCTGACTAAAGTATAGTGCCATAGGAATTCTCAAAAGATTAAACAGGATGCTCGTAATCGCTGCCGGTTCGGTTTTACCGATGCCATTGAAGGCACCAGAAGAAGTGATTTCAATACACATAAAAAGCTGGGACAACGCCAGGATTCTCAGATAATCCACTCCTAAATCTACAGCTAAGGGTTCTCTAATGAAAATCATAAACAACCATTTTGCACCGAAAAAAAGTAAAAATGTATTAAACACGCCAAGTCCAAAAGCAATTCGCATGGCAGCCCGATACCCTTTGATTACCCTAACATACTGCTTCGCACCATAGTTCTGGCCTACAAAAGCACCCAGTGCAACGGCAAAGCCAGTCGCAGTCATCCAAGTGATGGATTCGATTTGGGAGCCAACCTTTTGAACGGCTATGGGAACTGGACCGTAAACGGCAATTAGTCTCGCAATCACCATTGAAATACCTGTAAACAAACCGCTCTGAATAGCGGGCGGGAAACCCATTCTCAAAATCCGATGTGCTTCATCAAATGGAATGCGCTGAAGCAATCGAAAATGTGGAAATAGAGAGTGATTAAATCTTACATTATAAAAGAAGAGCACAAAAACCACTGCTTGAGCAAACACCGTTGCAACGGCAGCACCAATAACACCCATCTCAGGTACAAATCCCCAGCCATTGATGAGAAGTGGATCAAGCACCATGTTGATCACGAGACCGACTGCATTTATTTTAAAAGGCGTTTTACTGTTTCCTCTTCCGTTAAATATCCCGGTGAAGGCTTGGTTACAAAACGGAAAGATAAACCCTATCGCGATGACGATTAGATACTGGGTACTCATCAGGTCAACACCTGCATCGCCCGTATTGAAGAAGGCGATTAGTGGCTTATTAAAGAAGATGATCATTACAGAATAGGCAAGCGCAATGGCTGTCGTAATCAAAATTCCAGTTCGTGCCAATGCCTCTGCGAGATCGTGATTTCCAGCGCCGGTCGCCTGTGATACGCGAATTTCAGTGCCTGTACGCCCCATGAAGATAAATGCCTGTGAAAGCCATATAAAGAAACCTGCTATACCCACCGCAGCTACTGCATTTGAACCAAGAAAACCAATCCAGAACATATCAGTCAGATTATAGGCCATTTGAATGAAGCTTGTACCCATGATGGGGAGTGCCATCGCAATTAATCCTTTATAGATGGAACCGCTGGTCAAGTCATTGTGTTTAGTCGCCATGTTAGCCCCCTTATGATTAGTCAATTCAAGTCATTATATCAAATCTCCCGTCCCTGGACAACGTGATAAAATGTCTCATATTCTTTATGGAATTGTAATACTAAAGTAACGCGATTAAAGTATAATAGAAGTAGTTGTAACCCTGTGAAAAGGGATGGTTTTTAAGGAGATTCTATGTTTAATAAAAAGCCTCGTTTGATGGCCGGAATTTTATCAATACTTATATTGATCAGCACTTTTAGTGGTTTACCCGCATTTGCAGCATCCTTTACGGATGTTGCAGGCCATTGGGCAGAACCCTATATTTATGCCGTCGAGCCCTTAGGGGTCATTTCTGGCTTCCCGGATGGCTCATACAAACCTGAGCAAACGCTTACACGAATTCAATTTATCAAAATGGTAGTTGCTTCTCTTAAGCAACCCGTTAGAACCAGTGCTTCAGGTGAATATTGGGGTACACCCTATGTTGAAGCTGCATTATCCCTTAGGTTAATATCGGATAATGCATTTGACGGTCTTTCACCCATCAACCTGGACAAAAAAATAACCCGTCAAGAAATGGCCAGCATCGTGGTCAATGCATACAAGTCGACCGGTGAAACCGTTTCAAATGCAGACATGCAAGCAGCGGCTAGCAAGTTGACCGATTTGAATAAGGTTTCACCTGACTATTATGAACAGTCAGTTGCCGCTGTCGCATTAGGATTCATCGGTGGTTTTCCAGATAATACCTTTAGACCTCTCGAAAATGCCAGTCGCGCTCAAGCAGCGAAGGTGACTTATACCTTATTGGTTGAAATCGGAACGCTCTCTGCTAACCTAACAGACCCTTCTTTAACACAAAAGACCACTTATGCTGTAAATGGCATCGAGCTAGGCGATAGCTTATCATGGGTTTTATCCAAGTATGGACAACCCATTCGCGAGGATGCCAGTGAATATGGTTTCAAATGGCTTGTCTATCATCAGAATTATAAAAATTACTTCCTCGTAGGCATCCAAAACAATACCGTCGTCGGTTTGTACACAGCATCTGATTTGCTTACATCAACTAACGGATTAAAAATAAACCAGACCAAAACATCGGTCACCTCGACTTTAGGAGCACCGTTAAAGGGAATATTGAAAGGCTACAGCGAATTTCAGCAATACGATGATGCTGAAGTGGCCACTTATCTTAATAACAAGGTCTATATCACCACCTATTATGACACACAAAACAGTGGAAAAATGTATGCGATAAAAATTGTGGATTATAATGTGGAACAGGCTTTTAAAAGTCATTATGGTACCGCTTCAGAGGCTTTGAAAACCGCTTATGAAAAAGAGCTTTTCGATCTCGTCAATGTTTTCAGAACAAGCTTGAACCTAAATACATTAACGTGGAATGAAGCGGTTGCAGTAGTGGCGAGAAAGCACAGTGTGGATATGGCTGTTCGCAAATTCTTTGATCACACCAATCCAAGTGGCTACACCCCTTTTGATCGTCTTTTGGCAGATGGTGTGGACTATACATTAGCTGCCGAAAACATCGCGGCTGGTTACACCAATGCTTTTTCGACGCATAATGGATGGGTCAATTCACCAGGGCATAGGGAGAATCTAGTCCGAAATGTAAGACAGGTTGGAATCGGTGTCCATTTTGGTGGTGACTATCGCATTTACTACACGCAAGACTTCATCACCCCATAATGATCATGTCAAATTAAAAGTAAAGGCGTTGCAACAAATCCGTAAAGATTTGATGCAACGCCTTTTTATGGTGTTAGATTTACTTCAAGTGCTGGCATTCAGGACAAATGCCTAAAATCTCTAGCTTATGCTCCAGGATTTCATACCTTGTGGACTGATGAACCTTCTGATCATAACCTTTTAATGGACAGCCGCTTAGCGGTGTCACCAAATGGCATTTTACACATATAAGGTGATGACGATGTTCTGATCGTGTAATCTCAAACGTCGATTTAAAATCGGCACTCAGATTGGATTTAGTGACCATTTGATTTTTTATAAAGATCTCCAGGATGCGATACACCGTGGATAAATTTACCTTTTCCTCACCTTCAGCCGAACCAGACAACTCGAAATAGATCGTGTCAGCGGTTAACGGAACATTCGAGTTGTTTAACAGCTCATAGACGCGAAGGCGCTGCATGGTCATCTTAATGCCTTTTCTTTTAAAAAGTGCACGGATGTCTCCTTGATTCATAACCCCTCCTATTTAAACCGTCTCACTAAATAGGCCATAAAAAAGAATATGGCGTTGATCATAACGATGGTGGCTCCTGATGGAAAATTCAAAATATAGGAAATGATCACCCCTGTCACAACGGATAGAACAGAAATCACTGTGGCGATAATGATAGACGCTTTAAAGCTTCTTGAAAACTGAAGCGCTGTCACGGTTGGAAAAATAATCATGCTTGAGATAAGCATGGTTCCCACCACGCGAATTCCCAAAACGATGGTAATGGCGGTAAGTGTGGCGATAAGTGCGTTCATCATCTTGGTGTTGACACCCATGACACTGGCAAACGACTCATCATGTGTAATGGCAAAGAGATCATTGTAAAAAATAATGATAAAGGTTACGACGATAGCCGCCAGTCCAAAAGATAAAATCACATCCGATTCGCCGATGGTGAGAATACTCCCAAACAAGTAGCTGAACAAATCCACATTAAATCCGGTGCTGACACTGGTGATTAAAACCCCTAATGCCACTGAAAATGAAGATACAAGTCCGATGGCTGCGTCTCCAGATAATTTCGTGTGTTCATTTAATCTCAGGATGAAAAGCGATGCGACGATGACGATGGGGATCGAAAGATAAAGTGGTGAGGTGTTAAGCAATAGAGCAATCGCCACGGATGCAAAGCTCACATGTGCCAGTCCGTCGCCAATCATCGAGTATTTCTTTAAAACGAGAAAGACGCCCAGCATCGCACTGCTGATGGCGATCAAGACGCCGACGATGACCGCCCGCTGCATAAATTCGTATTTGAATATCTCCAGGATCATGTCCATTATCGGTGACCCTCCTCGTGTATGTGGAAATGCCTACCACCTAGCGTGGTAGAGAATTTATCGACGGTATCGAAAAACACGACCTCGCGGTCGATAACCAGCATTTTTCGGGCGTATTTTTGAATGCTACCCAGGTCATGTGAAACCAGTACCACGGTTGTGCCATCCACGGTGTTTATTTCGCCTATAAGCTGATAGAATTCTTCTCTAACGCGAGGATCCAGCGCACTGGTAGGTTCGTCCATAATCAGAATATCCGGTTTGTCCACCATGGCACGCGCCAAAAGAACGCGCTGCTGCTGTCCACCGGATAAAGAACCGATTTTTTTATGCTTGAGGTCTAAAATACCCAGGCGCTCCAAAATTTGGTCGATCTGAACAAGATCCGGCTTTCTCAGTATTTTAGGAATCTTTTTCTTACTAAGTAAACCCGTTCCCACGATTTCATGTACTTCTGCTGGAAACAATCCATCGCTTGAAATGGCAAGTTGGGGTAAATAGCCCTTGGTGATTTGAGGATTTGCATAGCTGATTTCACCCGAATTAATGGGAATCAAATTCAATAGCGCTTTGACCAGTGTGGTCTTTCCAGACCCATTAGCCCCTACGAGGCCGATGTAATCGCCTTTTTCAATATCAAAATTCACCTCGTCAAGAACGAGGTGAACGCCATATTTTACGGTCAAATGTTTAACGCCGACTAATTTACTCATGGTAGTTTAGTCCTTTCTTCAGTTGTTCAATGTTCCTTTGCATAATCGTCACATAAGAGATGCCTTCTGACAGTTCATCCTTAGAGATATTGTGAGCACCATGCAAGAGGAGCATATCAACATTCGCTTCCTCAGAAATGATTTTCGCCACCTTCGGATCCACGAGCTCTTCATAGAAAATAGCCTTAGCGCCAGTTGCCTCTACAGTATCGATGAGATCGGCGATTCGCTTAGGCGTAGGCTCTGCGTCTGGCGAGAATCCTACGTAAGGAGACATGTGTTCAAGTCCATAACGGCTTGCTAAATAGCCAAATGCAAAATGACCACCTGAGAGGATCGTTTTAGAGTCGGATTTTTGTACGAGATCTATAAAACCAGTATCTAAAGCCTTCAGTTCCGCCATCAATACCTCGGTGTTTGACTCGAAAATAGCCGTGTTTTCCGGCATCAATTGAATCAATGCCATTTTAATGGATTCAGCCATTATCATCGCATTATTTGGATCTGTCCAGTAATGAGGGTCATACGCACCTTCCTCAGCATGGGCAGCATGCTCTTCTTCTGTCTCTCCTTCGTGGTCATGGTCATCGGATGCCGCCAAAAGTTCGATACCCACACTCATATCCACGACGCTATCCTTTGAAAGCTTCGAATTCTCTAAAATTGAATGCGCCCACGGCTCCATTAATTCACTGGTGAAAAGAAACAGATCTGACGTCTCGATCATGATGATATCCTTAGGCGTGGGTTCATATGAATGCGATTCTACACCTGGTGGCAGTAAAAGTGTCACCTCGACATAGTCTCCTCCGATAATTTTTGCGAAATCATAGTGAGGGAATAGCGTCGAAACAATCTCGAGTTTATCCGTCATCGCTTCTGTGGAAATCGTGTTGTCCTCTGATGCGGTTTCTGAAACGGTGTCCTGCTCGGTGGTGCTTTGTACGGCAGGGGTATTATTGGAACAACCCACTAAGAAAAGCATAAACACTGATATGATGATGATTATGATATTTTTTGATAAGCTCATAGTGACCTCCATTCGCTCGATAAAGATGCAATTGATTTGCATTTGCATTTATTATATCACGATGGATTTGCTTGTCAACGTCCTTGACGCTTTTTATTTGTAAACAAACCTGAAACTTCAGCCTCCGATAAATAACGCCATTCACCCGTCCTTAGTTTTCCCAGCTTGATATGCATAATACGTGTACGCTTTAAGGAAACCACTTGATATCCGAGCGCTTCGCACATCCTTCGAATCTGGCGATTTAGGCCCTGTGATAAGGTGATCGTAAACTCTTTATCACTGTTTTTAATAAGTTTGCAGGGCTTCGTCTTCTCATGTCTTTCTTTAACGGGATTAAATATCGTGACGCCACTGGCCATTTGTTCGATAAAAGCATCATCGATGGCCTTATTGACCGATACCCTATATTCCTTTTCATGATGGTTCTCTTCGCGCAGCACTTCATTGACCACATTTCCATCGCTGGTCAAAAGGATTAACCCTTCAGAATCTTTATCTAGCCGGCCGATGGGAAAGATCCGTTCAGGGTGGTTGATAAAGTCGATGATGTTGCCTTTCACATGCCGCTCAGTGGTGCAGGTGATCCCTTTAGGTTTGTTTAGGGCGATGTAGATATGCTTGGTTTTAGCTGTGATTCTTTTGCCGTCCACTTCTACACGGTCGTTAGGCCCTACACGGGTGCCGATGTCTGCCAGCTTTCCATTTATTTTAACGCGTTTTCCTAAAATTAATGCATCCGCTTCACGTCTTGAACAGAATCCGGATGCACTAATGTATTGATTCAATCTCATTCTATACCTCAACTACTCCTAATCGAGTCATTATATTATGCCTTAAAGGGCATGCTTAATGCCAAACGTTCTTCTTCTACTTCATTTAATATGATTCTAACCGCTTCGTCAAGTGAAAAAGAAAACTCCCAACGTTATGCGGGAGCTAAATTTGGTATGGAGGAATTTGCTTATGAAAAGTTTGATATCGGTTCTTTTATTGAGTATGCGCATACTGTATGATTTGACTTTCCTTGCTTAGATGATAACCGATGTAACCAGAGTCTATCAGTTTACGTTGTTCTTTCAAATGGTCCATTTTCAATAACACCACATCACTTAAATTGACATTTTGTTCCTTCTTAAGATCTTTATGGAGAATAAAACGCCATAGCCCATCATCCTCCGCTTTGCCATACTTCTTTTTTAAAGCTTTTATGTTGAGTCCTGCAGACATGATATTATAGAGGCTAAAAAGATTATAAGGAGAAACTGTACAGATCAAATGACGCATATTCATGTCTTCAATAAGCTCAACCGCTTTGTTGAGGGTCAGTGACTGTAATCGATTGCCGCGATAATCAGGATGCACCAATGTCGTTTCCAAATGAACAACTTTATGAAGCTCTTGCTTACTTAAATGAATGTCTCTTCCGAGATTCCTTTGTTCGTATCCAGGAAAGCTAACGTATCGATATGAAACCAAACGATCCTGTTTGTTAAAAACACCGATAATCAATGCCCCATTATATAAGTCTTCGAGCATTTCAGCCTTCGTATCCAAGTATAGCACTTCTTTGTTAGGAAGGTGTTCATACACATGATGCTGTAAATCAATCACTTGGTTTAGTTCTTTCGCATTTACCAGTCTCATTTCAAAAGGTTCAATTTGCCTCTGTTCAGATTTTCTTTTTACGATAAATCCCTGATTCAGTATCATGGGTCGCCTCCTTTCAAATAATATCATCTGACAACTTGTTTCCGATAGTAAGTTGTCATCATTATAACACTAACAACCTGTTATAGTCAACTAGGTTGTTAGAAAAATATAATTGTCAGTCCATAATGTAATGGTATAATAGTATGTATAATTCAAGAGGGTTCGCCCCTTATCGGAGGTTTTTTATGAGCGAAGCACCAAGAAAAGTTAAGCATCCTGAAGTAACCATTGGTTCTTCAACTTACTTAAGGATTCCAATAAAGACACATGTCATCATGAAAGAAGACCATCTGATCAATACGATTAAAAAGTACGTAAGTCACGACATTATGCCTGATGATCTTCTTTTTGTGACAGAGAAAATTGTTGCCATCACACAGGGCAGAGCTATTCCACTTACAGATATTAAACCGAGACCCTTAGCTGTTATGCTTTCTCGATATGTGACGAAGACACCAGCCGGTATAGGACTTGGAATGCCTGAAACTATGGAAATGGCTTTACGTGAGTGTGGTATACCTAGAATCCTGTTTGCAGCTGCCATGAGCGCCGTGACTAAGCCTTTTGGTAAAAAGGGCGTATTCTATACGATTGCTGGATACAAAGCCTCATCGATTGATGGACCTACGCCAAACACGATTCCGCCCTATAACCAATACGTGGTATTAGGACCAGATCGCCCTGATGCGGTAGCCAGTGCCATCAGTGACGCCTTAGGCGATATAAAAGTGGCCATCGTCGATATCAACGATTTAAGCGGTGCCATTTTAGGTGTCTCACACAAATCCATCGACAAAGATTTAGTCGTAAAAATTCTGAAGGATAACCCACTTGGTCAAGATCATGAACAAACACCTCTAGGTATTATTCGAAAAGTAAGCCATTAAAAAAAGACTAGTTCAAACGATTCGGTTTGAACTAGTCTTTTAATTTTTAGTGTTTTATTTTAAACTTGTGACACTATTACGCTTCTTCAGCAATCACATTCACAACATTTCCCTGACGTGCTTTGAACAAGAAAAAGATTAATGTGACGATCGCAACGCCGATACCTACCGGCATTCCCACTTCTTCTGACATTTTCATCCCTTCTGGTGCAACGATAATATAGGTTGTCACTACGGCTGTCATGAAAGTTGCAGGTATAGAAGCAATCCAATGCGGCTTAGCATTCTTATATAGATAAGTTGCAGATGTCCAAAGAACTATCGTGGCCAAAGTTTGATTCGACCATGCAAAATATCGCCAAATAATGGTAAAATCGATAAAGCAAAGTGCAATACCAACTGCAAACAAAGGAATGGCAATCAAAAATCGCGACATCAACTTCTCTTGTTTAAAACTCATCGCATCTGCAATCACTAGACGTGCACTTCTAAATGCCGTATCACCAGAAGTAATCGGAGCCGCAACAACACCTAATACCGCTAAAACGCCTCCGAAGGTACCGAGCAATGTCTTTGAAATATCATTGACGACCACTGCAGCTGGACCTGCAGCTGCTAATGCCTCTGTGCTGCCATAAAAAGTCATGGCTGCCGCAGCCCAAATTAATGCGATGATCCCTTCAGCGATCATTGCACCATAAAAAACGCGACGTCCTTCTTTTTCACTTTTAATGCAGCGTGCCATAATAGGTGATTGTGTGGCATGAAATCCACTAATTGCACCGCAGGCAATGGTTATGAACAAGAAAGGGAATATCGATTTTTCAGATGGGTGGAAGTTTTGAAATGAGAGCTCAGGTATCTTATAATCACCAAGTAAGATACCGCCCATTATACCAACACCCATAATCAGTAATGCCGCGCCGAAGATCGGATAGACTTTACCAATAATCTTATCAATTGGTAATACAGTTGCCAGAATATAGTAAACGATAATCAGCACTAAGAATACGAATTTATTGATACCTGTCATGGTTTCAAGAAGACCCGCGGGGCCACTGATGAAAACGACGCCTACTAGAACCAACAAAATGACAGAGAATATTCTCATAACCATTTTTGCACTTAGTCCAAGGTATCTACCTACGATTTCACCGATAGTTTCTCCTTGATGTCTCACAGAAAGCATACCTGAGAAATAATCGTGTGTAGCACCCGCAAATATTGACCCTAAAACAATCCAAAGAAAAGCGACTGGCCCCCACAATGCACCTGCAATAGCCCCGAAAATCGGGCCAAGGCCAGCAATGTTTAAAAATTGAATCAAGAATACACGTTTCCAATCCATTTCAACAAAGTCAACACCATCAGCCATAGATTTAGCAGGTGTTGACTTCGAATCGTCAATACCAAACATCTTTTCAACAAATTTTGAATAAACGAAGTAGCCAAATAACAATGCAACAATCGATAATAAAAATGATACCATTGTAGAACCCCCCTTGGTTTTAGTTACCTACATGGTATCATTTTTCATTTTATATAAGTGTTTATTGCCATGAAATGACCAAAATGAGACTTAAAATGACATTTTGCTCAGTTGAAATTCATAAGTGCCTTAAATTTTTTAACATAGCTTCGACTCACCGGAATTTCGATTTTGTAGCCTTGTACCCTTATCATTAACGTATGGTTGAAATATGGACTTGCTTCGATGACATGATTAATATTCACGATATACGAACGATGCGTTCTAACAAACTGGTCCGCCGAGAGCTTCGCCTCTATACTAGACAAATTTTCATTGCTCTGATAAATTTGATGTTTAGTATAAATCGAGACCTTACTATTAGATGCCTCAAAAAACAACACTTCGTCGATTGGTAAGAAGCAAATTTTATCCCCATCTGTAACAGAGATCTTGCGAATGCTTTTTTCCTCCATTTTCACAGTAAGATTTCTTTTAAATTTGATTAGAGATTTCAGGATTCGCTCGGGCTCATAGGGTTTTAAAATATAATCAATTGCGCCTTTATCAAAAGCATTAAGTGCATGCTCCTCATATGCTGTAGCAAAGATAATATTAGATTTACATCCTAGTTTATGCAGTTTATCGGCAAATGACAAACCATCGAGACCTGGCATATTGATATCAAGATAGATTATATCGGGTTCTTCAAATGCACAAAATTCAAGTGCACGGAAGGCATCAGTAAACTTTCCTATAACGCGAACATAGCTTGCCTTTTCAAGTAAATAAGCGAGTTCGTCTAAAGCCAGTTGTTCATCATCTACCAGGACGATATTGATCATGTAAATTACCTCTCTTATGCTGGAGTGTGTAATGGCAGTTTAAATGAAAGTTTTGTTCCTTTATTTTGAATGGTATCAATAACCAAAGTTCTTCTATAGATGGTATTTAGGCGTTCAGCCACATTTTTAACCCCTATACCACTGGATGTCGCTGTCAGCGGGTTAAAATCTGCAGGCATGCCAACCCCATCATCGGTAATTTCGAATACCACATCATTTCCTGACTCATAAATGGATAATGTGAGGGTACCTGGACCCATTTTGGGCTGCAAACCATGTTTGATGGCATTCTCAATAAGTGGTTGTAAAATCAAAGGAGGAATCATAAAATCCATCGATGTATTGATTTCCATGATTGTCTTGATTTTTTCTGGAAATCTTGCCTTTTCAATATTTAAATACGCCTCAATCACCCTAATTTCATCCTTTAGGGGCGTGAACGCAGCATTGTCTTTAAATCCATTTCGTAGGACGATACTAAGCTCGTTCAACAGTTGACGCGCCTTTTCTGGGTCTGTTCGCGTCAATGACATAATGGCGTTTAGTGTATTGAACAAAAAGTGTGGCCTAATTTGTGCACGTAATGCTGTCATTTCAGCCTTGGCGCGCAGTGATTTCTGTTTTTCTATCAAACTTGCTTCCAATTGAGTCGAAAATAATGTCGCCAAGCCACTGATAAGCTCGATATCCGTTTTCTGCATGGCATTTGATTTCGTTCGATAAACCTTAAAGGTGCCCACAGATACGTCATTTATTACCAAAGGCGCAACAATAACAGAACTCAGATGGCAATCTGCATGTGGACATCCAATCTCTTCCTTGGTAATCCCAAAATGAATCAGCTGAGTGTCTAGCGCTGTGCGTGTTTTTTCAGTCCATATCGGCCCTCCCACCTGATGGTGATCCGCGCCATTTCCCACATGTGCTAATATGACTTCATCATCAGTAATCGACACCGCATCATATCCTGCAAGATCCATAATAATCTGTGCAACACGCCCAGCAGACTGCTCGTTTAGACCTTTTCTAAAATGGCTCAATGTCGCATTAGCAATTTGTAGTGACAAATGTGCCATTTTTGCTTTCTCATTTTCATTTTCAGCATAAATTTGCTCAATAAACAGCAAGAACATCGATACACCAAAGGCATTTAAAAAAGTCATCGGGAGAAAAATGACTTCAACTAATGCGTATGCTTGATCAAAAGGACGCGCCAAAAGCAATATCAACATCATTTGAATAAACTCAACGAAAATCCCCAAATAAAAGCCATAAGCAAAGCGGCGTTTGGCGTAATCAATACGCTTTTTATATAACCCACCGATAACGCCTGCCACGATCGTCGAAATTCCACAGGAGAAGGCTGTCAAATCACCGCCAACATAAAAGAACATGCGATGTAAACCAGCAATCACACCTGCAAGTGTCCCTACAAGTGGACCACCGATAATTCCCGAAACAAGAATCGGAATTGTCCTTGAGTTGGCAACGCCTCCTGAAACGGGCTCCCCCATTAAGGTCATAAGAATACCAAGTGCCCCCCAAAATGCGCCAAATAATAGCTTTTGCAAAATGCTTGTGTTTTGCGTAACGACATGACGCTTAAAAAAACTCATTTTAGAAATGAGAAAAGCGAATAGAATGATTAATCCCAATCGCTCCAATAATCCAATCGATAAAGTAAAGATCATCATTCCTCTGCTCTTTTCTCGACATATTTTCCGACGCGTTCAGAGTTTTCTGCTGCATTTCCCACATAATAAACGATGTCGCCCGTAAAGAAAACCAACTTTGGACCCGGCGATAATAAGAGTTGACCCATTCGATTGATTCCGATGATGGTTGCGCCTGTATGCTCCCAGAATTTTACTTCACCGATGGATTTTCCTACTAAATGGCTTCCTTCTATAACTTTAAACTCAAGCGGATGGATGATGCCTACGTGTTTCATAATCAAAGCCTGTTCGATTAGCGTTTCCATTCGTTCCAAAACCGCATCTTCAATTTGACGCTTTTCTTGAATCATCTTACTGATATCTTCTCTTAAAGATAGGATACGGTCCTTGGAATGATGCTCCTTAATAAATGACTCTGCACCACTTATGGATCGGATTAAAATGCCTCTTTTCTCAATCACTTCCACTACGCTGAGTTCCTCAAGTAGCTTTAACGCACGACGAATCGTCTCTGGAGAAACACTGTACTTACCAGCGAGTGTCGACCGTCCTTTGATTAACTCCCCCACTTTCCATTCTTCATTAACGATACTATAAGCGATATCGAGCGCAATTCTTTCGTACCTTGCCGCTCTTCCAGATGCTTCTACTACTTCAATCGGTTCCATATTTTCAGCCATACCAAAACCCATCCTCTTGTCGGTAATTCAGTTTATCCACTTCAGTATAGCACACTTTTCAATTACTTAAAATTCAGGAATCAATTATCGTAATTGATACATATTATCGTTTACAACTTTAAAATCAGGGTATATTGTTCATATATAATCTTAATGGAGGTGTCTTATGAAGAAAAGAATTGACCGGAATAAAGCAAAATTAGGCGCAAGTTCAACAGAAGCTTGGGCTGACGCTAAAAAATACGATAAGCGTTCACACATCAATATCCCATCTGAATCTGCAGTTGAATCTGCTAAGGAATGGGTAGAGGAAAATGAAAAATAGGAATTCCTCATATAATAAAAAGAAAGCGCCTTAACAGGCGCTTATTTCTCGTCCAAATATCGTTTTATGACATTGCAAGTCAGTAGGTATTGATCCTCGGCTTCTCTTGCATATCGTGCATGGTCTTCAATCAGTTTGTTGATGAGCAAATGGTCCTCTAGCGCGTACTGTCCAACAAATCTTAGATTCACGCAGACATCATGGACCTTCTTTGCGATTTCTTGGAAGCTTTCAAGTTCCAAATTGAGCGCTTCAAGATCTTGACGGTCTGTCATAAGAATTCGATGGATATATATAAGCTTTTTAGCAAGCATACGTTTGCTGTGGATATACTTTTCTTCACTAAAACGACTTTCATCGAGTTCGATAAACTGGTTGAACAACTCACATTGTCGTTCGCTGAAGCACCTTGATTCCTTTTCCTTGGATTTAAAGGGTTTTACATGTATTTTTACCTGATGGAACCTAAATCCATTGGTTTCTTCTATCTCTTCTTTAATACCGTTTACTAATGGCGCTTTAATTTCAGCGAGCTTAGCAAGCGTGTCAGAGGACATGTAATCCCTGTAACCACTTTCAAACACGTCGATTTCACGGATTAGAGAGGTCATATTGAACACCTTTTTAGACACAAATTCTATCATCCGATAATCCGCGGGTCTAATATGCGCTATATTAAAAAACATTAATGCCCTGAATTCACGAATCCGTTCCCTCAACAAATGGATCTGCAAGTGATCAAAATCACTGGCAATCATCGCGTCCATCTGCAGGTCGATCGCTTCAAGGTGTTTTTCCATTATCTGCGAGATTCTATAATCGTCTCCCATATTGCCTCCACCGTTTGGTTTTAACAATTATAACACGGGCATCTTTGGAAATCCACCCTTTCTAAACAAACACAAACTGATTGATGAGCAAGAAATGGGATAAGCTACCGGCCATGATGAACAAATGGAAAATTTCATGAAAACCAAATCCGAACCAGTGGATACGCTGGTTTTTTGATGCGTAAAAAATCGATCCGATGGTGTATAGTACTCCACCTGAAACGAGAAGAATAAACCCTGTCACAGGCAATGCTTTAAATAATGGGACGATGAATAAAATACTGATCCAGCCCATAAACAAGTAGAGTCCTGCAGATAGCCATCTCGGCATGTTCATAAACTTCAGTTTTGAGATGATTCCGAAAAATGCAAGGCTCCAAATCAGCACCAGCAGAGTGGTTCCTAAAGGTCCACGCAATGTGGCGAGGCATAATGGCGTGTAGGTTCCTGCGATTAACACGAAGATCATGGCATGATCCAGCTTCCTCAGCTTCTGGATGGCAGTGGATTTTCCATTGTACCAATGATAGAGCGTGGAGGCACCATATAATAAAATTAAACTAATACCGAAAATAATGCCGCCCACTAAATAGAGCGCACTCTGTTCTACCACAGCTTTAAAAATCATGACAACTAAGCCTATCACGGCTAAAATCGCACCTATCAGGTGCGTAATGGTATTAATCGGTTCACGCATGTTGACCTCCAAGTGATATATTTAATTTGCTTCATCTAGTAATGATTACTACGTCTCGATATATGTATGTTACCACTTCTGGTTAAAATTATCAATCCCTATTTTATCGGTTTTGATTTGATGGTATAATGAGCTCAAAACCACTGAGAGGTAGCCATCATGATAAATACCCATTTTCCTCCCCGCGATCAAATACCGACGATCAATCTCTATATGGATCAGCTATTAGAGTATCTGGACCAGTTTTTAGCTTCTGAGAAAAGATCAAACGATGAGATTGCATTAACGAAGACCATGATCAACAACTATGTGAAGTCAAAAATGGTGGTTCCGCCCGACCGAAAAAAATATAATCAGGAGAGTATAATCGATCTATTGATCATCCACCATTACAAGCGGGCTTTCTCTATTCAAGACACCGGAAACCTGCTTCAGCTGATGAAGCTTGATAACGATTATTACTCAGCATTTCGTAATCGCCATGAGACGTTAATCAATACGCTTCCGGAAATAGCGTTTGAAAGTCTCGACACAAATACTGCCAAGGAACTCCTACTACAGCTTGCAGAGGAAGTGGCCATAAAAAAACAGCTGACAGAGCAGCTGTTGGATTTCATAAAAGCTTCTTCTATTTAAATGAATAGACTTCCGTAGCTAAGAATCTTTTACCCATTTCATCGAGAAAGGCCAAGGTTACGATCCTGGGCACGCCTTGAACTAGATTAGAGCAGTCGATAAAAAAACGATTTGTCAATGGGTCGAAATCTGGTAAAACCGGTTGGCCATCAACTAGACAGCAGGGTTTGCCACCTTTTAATCGCAACTGTTCATCCGCTGTCAGTAACACGGATACGACACCCCCCTCTAAAAGAGGCTTATTCTTAAGCGGAAAAGTTGTGTCGCCTTTACTAGAAAAGCTTCCGATGAGCCTTAGAAGGTTTTCGCCCATAACCTTACGAATTGCGTTTTCAGAGAGGCCGCGCTTTATTAGGGCCTCGGAAATGCTCCCCATCATAGAGATGTCGTTTAAACCGACCGGCATGGTTGCTCCATCGAAATCCGAACCGAGTCCCACGTGATCCTCACCGGCCACATTAATCATGTGGTGAATATGATCTACGAGCACTTCAACATCGGCGTGCTCGTCACCGATAAAATATCTGCAAAATACCACACAGGCCACGCCATCACTTTGAGCGATGGCCTTTAATTGTTCATCTGTGAGGTTTCGGACATGTGACATAATCGCGCTTGCACCGGAGTGACTGGCAATTAGTGGCCTTTTCGAGGCCGCTACCACATCCCAGAACATGGCCTCACTCATGTGAGAGACATCCACCATCATTTGATGGCGGTCCATCAGCTGGATAAACCGCTGGCCTAGAGCAGTCAAACCCTTAGGGCTTTTCTCACCACTTGCGAAAGCCTCTAGGGTCCCTTCTCCTAATGGATTTGAATGATTCCATACTGGCGCGATAAGCTTCACTCCCACGTCTGCGTATTGAGTCATCAAGGTCTCTAGGTTGCTTTCATTAAAAGCATAGGCCCCTTCGATGCTTTGGATGCCCATTCGGTGTCCACTTAAAAGCCCTTGTTCAACTTCATCAGCGCGCGATACTAATTTAAACCGCTCTGGGTTTCTACGAGCGGTTTCTCTTAATGCCATGATAGAAGCATTTAACGTCGCCATATTAATGCTTACATCTCCATAATCGTCCGAATATGCAGCGAAAACGGCCACGCTTACATTTCCAGCTTCCATTTTTGGAAGGTCGATAGCAAACGATGTCGGAAGACTGATGTCGGCGATTATTTCAAATGTTTTAGCATCAAACATTTTCATCATGGTGTCATTATGTGCGTCAATAATAAGCCAATCCATCATTATCCCCCTTTTATCAAAACACTATTCACATGAATTTGTGGATATCTAGGCTGTTATACACAGCTTATCCACAAAAAGTCCTAATTATATCAGGTTATAAATCCACATCCATAAACTTGTCAACAGCCCAAGCAGGATTTGAAATTGAAAAATACCAATCGTAACCGGCGACCATCTGTAATCCTGCTTCGCGCGCTGCACCATAACCCATGCAGGCACCGTCATCACTAAGGCAGCGATACCGAACAGTCGCGTTCCATTAACCGCATTGTTAATGCCATAAATGACATCCCAAATATCATAGCTGGAAGAAATGATTAGGATAAACGCTAATACACCTGATACGATAATCGTATGCGCTAAAAGAACAAACCGGGGCGTATCGTGTATCCGGTTCACTTTTAAGTTAGACCATTTCGTCAGTAGCGTCAGCCATGCTAATAGGTTCAAAAGTCCCATAGCAATCAGCATGGCCGCACCAAGTATCAAGCTTTGATAAATTGGAGTGCGTTCATAAATGGCATTTCCGACGATCAAATACTCCAGCTGTCCATCATCATCGGTCCTGAACTCTGCATAATTCTGGTAAGCTTCATTATAAAAAATCGTTTCGCTAATGGGATAATAAACTTCATCATCAATTAAAAGCGCATCCGATTGCGCCTTGATTCGAATTTGGTGGATGACCTTCGTAAGCTGTTCCAATGTTTCATTTGATGCATTTACTGGTGAATAAGCCCCTTCAAACTTCGTCAGATCTTCTATGGCGTAGGACTCATGGCCTTCTTTGCTATCGTAATTATCAATGATGTCTGAAAGCACCACTTCCGTGAAGCGTTCACGGGCAACAAGGCTGTTATTATTATAGCTCAGAAAGACGCCTATCTTGAGTTCCGGAATAAACAATAATCTGGCATTTTCACCTGGAATGCCGCCATCATGAAGATAGGCATCGTATTTGCCAAATCTGATTACTGAAAAACCAAAGCTACGTCCTGAAATTAAGGCATTATTCGCAATCTGCCTCGTAAACATCGCGTCGTAAATAGGTGACTCTTTTTCTAAATGCGTAAGCGACTTCATGAGATTCGTCATGTCGTTTAGAGTGGTCAAGAAATCATCTGACGCTATATGACGGGTGGAAAATGGTGCTAATGGCGTTCTACGCCCACCATACACCGCATAGTTTTGAACGAGTTCCGCTCCTATAATGCTTCTCCCCATAATGAGCTCACTTGATGCCGTCATGTCTAAGGAGGATAGTATACCTGTGGAGAGATGGTGTTCAAAGCGCTCACCTGAAATTGATTCGATTAAAACCCCAGAGAGAATATAACCGACATTTGAAAATATCGTGTATTGGTCCTTTTCTAATACCGGTTCCAGTTTGTATCGGTCAAAGAACTGTTGTGCTTGTTCACTAAAGCTGTCTTTAATCCCTAATATCGGATTTTCCTGAATCGCAGAGTTCGCCTTGACTGTGGCAATCCCCGTCGTATGGGTTAAAAGATTCCTAAATGTAAGTCCTTTCAAATAGGCATTCTCAGATAGATAGTCCGGCAAATATGAGCCGATTTCGCTATCCACCGAAATATTTTTCTCTTCAAGTAACGTCAAAAGGGCTTGTGTCGTGATTACCTTTGATATCGAGCCCACTTGAATAATGGAACGACTCACATCCATATTGGTCTTCGTCGTCACATCTGCTTCACCAAAAGCGTTTTCATATAACACTTCCCCATCCTTTACGATGGAAACCAACAAACCGGGTACGTTATAGTTAACCATTTCAATGTTTAATAGATGCTCTAGCGTTTCTTCATCCGAAAAAGCGAAAACAGGGAGCGCTGGAAACATCATCATGCTGATTAATACGAAAATTACTATTTTTTTCAAGGTATTCCTCATTTCTAACCCTTTTTAATGCGATATAGTTTACCTACTTTGTCTCTGTACGTCAAATCGAGGTTTATATCCCTTCCGACAAGGATGTCCTCATTTTCCAAAATACCCCTTACCGTCTCATAGGCCAAATCTGGAAAGTTGTTTTCTTTACTTAGATGCGCCAATAGTATATTCTTTGCCCTTCCGAACTGTATGATCTCCTTAGCGATATAACCTGCATCCTCATTGCTTAAATGCCCAAACTCGCTAAGAATTCGCCTTTTTAAATAGAGTGGGTAAGGACCGACCTTCAGCATTTCTATGTCGTGGTTGGATTCGATCATCAGTAGGTCACAATCTTTGAAACGCTCAACCACTTCGTCAGAGATAGCCCCTAAGTCAGTGGCAATCCCCACTTTTGAACCACCATGCTCAAAAGTATAGCAAAGAGGATCCACCGCGTCGTGCGTGATGCGCGTGCCTCTGATGCGAATGTCACCGATGGTTATGTCATCCATATCCTCATACCTAAATAGAAGTGTCTCATCCACTTCACCCACTTTTAAGCGCACGGCTTCCCAAGTTTTATGGGTAACGTGTAGCGGTATTTTATATCGACGCATCAAAACACCCAAACCACTAATGTGATCTGCGTGTTCATGTGTTAATAATATGCCATTGATGGATGCAATATTCACATCGATAGACTCAAGTGAACTCTTAATATATTTACCACTCATGCCAGCATCCACTAGCAGTCTGGTGGTTTGTGATTCTACGTATTGACAGTTCCCAGAACTACCACTTGCAAGGGAACAAAATGATAATGACATATAACAACCTGCTCCTAACGGGTCTTAAACTTCAATAATCTACTGATTTGCAACTGCACGAATATGATACTCCATACCGGAGCTCAAGACGATTCGATAGTAAGGAAACGCTTCACCTAATACCAAGTCAGAAACGAGCAGATTATCGTCATTCAACTTATAGACGATTTCAATCACTTCAATCGCTTCACGCTGATCCATCTTAGGCAACAAGCTGTAAAGCGCACGATCTACTGAAATTATATCATACTTCGCACCCACTGTATCACTTATATTCACTTGATTCTCTGCCACAAAGCCCACAATCTCACCATTATAAATCCAAAGTGAAGCAGCAGACTCAATCAATGTGACGCCCTCATAATGCTGTTCATAGGTAGCCAGCGTATAATCGCCAATTTCTCGCCATATGACGTCGTCATAAATATTCCCCATACCGATTCGATCTAAAAAGGTCTGCGCAAGTAGTTGCCTTTCTTCGTCGATTTCAATCTGTCTAAACTGAAAAATATTGGCATATTTATCTTGAATAATACGATTATAGTGTGCTTGATCGGCGTATATCAGTTTCGTTTCATCCAGCTCCACAGTAAATGGTTCTGAACTATATTTTTCTCCATCAAAGATAGACGCTTCACCTAATAAACGTTCGATTAGGGATGCGTCAAAGGTTCTAAACTGGATATTCACCGAGCGAAGTGTCCGAGGGAATTCAAGTGGATTTGCCGTAATTTTTATGCCCTTGTTCGCATAAAGCTTTATAACATCCTGCAAATTATCCCTTATTTCAGTTTCATATCGCTGCTGGTCGGAAATATACGTGACACCTAACACGATATTGGTCACTAGTAAAACGAAGATTAAAATAGTTTTTATCTTTGGCCAATCCATAGTCACCCCAAATTAACGATACGTTCCAAGTAATTTTCCATCATATGCATTAAACAAATAGGTTCTACCACTGATGATCACCTGCCACATCGGCACCATATAACGCACATTATCATCAAGTGTTTCGAGATACCTAAGTTCCAAACTGGTAATATCACTTCTAATCTCAAAATAATAAGCATTTTTGTCAGGCTGCGCTTCTAGGCGATTGTTGTCCTGTAAATAATAAACGCTCACTTCAACATCGTTAATTACGATACACTGATCAACCGTCATTAACCGATCGACATTGCTAAAACGATTCATGGACATTTCGCCCGTAAATAGTTTGACGTTCTTATCCACCGATACCACTTGGTTTTCCTTTACCACGACTTTTATAGGATACTGCCTTGAAGCGACTTCGCCAACCACATAAGAATTCAGCTTATAGCTATAATAGAAAATGAACGTGTTTTCGCTTTTTATTTCCTCGTAATACGCTAAAAAAAATCCATCTGGAATTATCCCGAAATTTTCAATAAATCCTGAGGATAATGAAAAGGCTTCTTTAAAATTCGCTGGTTTCGCCAGATTTGGATCGAACTTCTTACGATATGAAATCAGCCCATCGTGCGAAACGGTTAGAGATTTTTCACCATAACCATACATGAGAATGATGGAATCATTCACATCTTTCAAACGTTTGACGAAATCCATGCTTTCGCCAAAAACTGCGCTTGAAATACTCGAAATGTCCGACGAAAAGTTTATTTCATCTAAACGGACTTCGTTCTCAACGTTAAGGCTTCCGATGATAAAGTCGTACTCATAGGGTATAAGCTCATAATTGAGTTTATTGAAATTTTCGCCCACGGTGCTGTCTAAGCTAAAACGATCGCTTATCTTGCGATATTCTATGGGCGCTTCAGATTTGACCGCGTCAATAAGCGCTTTTATATCATGGATTGCAGACTTGTGTCTCAATAAATAATATTTATCGTGATTTTTGTCAAACACGTATAGAGAGCGCACACTGCCCTCTCTTAATAAATACTCATAAGGTTCGATCTCTGCTACGTCATCACTCAATCCCTCATCTGAAAAAACGCTATAGAAACGACTTGCTGTGAGGTCTAAAGGCATCCTAACCATAAGGCTTCTGTCGGCAAATGCTTTAACATAATCTGCCTTAGTGATTTCGTCGATGGATTCATAATTGAGTAAACTGCTGAGTATGAACGGCCTAATTTCTGTCCACAGCTGATCCTGCATGCGGTCATCATATACCTTTGTATATGATAGACCCCCAAAGCTAACAAAATAACTTTGGGGGTTAATATACGCAGATAACTTCGTCGATTGAAATTCTCGTGCTTCACTGATTCCTTCACTGATGTTTAGTCCATCAAACAAATTAATCTGAGTTAAAACCACGGAAGACAAAACCAACGCGACAAGCAGGAATGATTTGATTCTTTCCTTACTGGAGGTCATGCCCCCTCCTTATTAATTGGTTTTTGGTGCTAATGGGTCAATCAATTTAATGGTTTCTTCGCGATCGACGATGGTAAATTCAAATTCTTTTATCAATTGAGACGTTTCATCTAAGAACCTTAGAATATACTGACCATTCGTCAGCTTACCGATGGTTTTATAATAGCTTGGTGTACTGATGCGATCCAACACCAGATATTTTTCAAAAAACTTGCTGTATTGCGCTTGTACTTGAACGAACTCTTTTCTTAAATCCACAACACTGGCTTTTAAAGACTGCCATTTCTTGAACTGTTCTGTTACATCTGCAGAAAGCTTTGAGATTTCTTCGTTATTGCCGACGATTAAATCGAAACGATATTTATTATTAATGGATGCAATTTCATAGTTGTGTGCTAAAATGAGGTCTTTTAACTCATAGAAGCGATTGATCACTTGTGTTTCTTTTGCATAGTCTTCTGAGTAGTTCGGTGTCGATGTATTATAGGTCATATTGTTGGCGACCGTTCTATCCAAAGCACCTACCGAATTCGAGGAAAGCTTCATTACCGATACCTTAAGATCAGATCCCAAATTTTCAACAAATGGAAGACGATTCTCTACTCGTAATAAAGACACGATAATAGGATGATCCGTCACTTTTAGGTTGGTGATGTTCACCGTTACGTAGACTTGTTTATCATTTGTAATTTTCTCAGACATAGGCTCAGCAATAATAATTTGACTTGCATCCACCGGATGTGACGTCGCTGCAAATCCCATTTGTCCAGATATGAAAACGGCCATGGCCAAAAACAATATCACTACTCTACGAAACATTATAAGCCTCCAATAATATCAATTGGGTCATAGGACCCACACTCATATTATACACAATTCTTATTACAATACCATTACATCGCTTTTAAAATGACATTACACATTTTTTACATGATAGGGCAACGAAATTGTTACTTTAGTCCCAATACCATACTCTGAGTCAATTTTGATTTCTCCACCATGTGCTTCGACGATTTCTTTAGCGATGGACAGCCCTAAGCCTGTACCGCCGTGCGCCCTGGTTCTGGCTTTATCCACGCGGTAAAAGCGTTCGAAAATGCGCTCGATATCTTCTTCAGGAATACCAATCCCACTATCCGTTACGACGATATCGTATAATTCCTCATTTGCACCTGGTCTTACCTCCACCACGATATCGCCAGATTCCGTGGAGTATTTTATGGCATTTGATAATATGTTTAAAATGACTTGTTCAAGCTTATCCATATCGACCATCGCAATCAGTGGTTCTGGATGATAGTGCGTAATCAAGCGTTGTTTTTTCTGGTCTGCAGTCACGCGAAGCTTTAACAAGCAATTATCGACGATATTAAAAATATTTTGCTCAGAGCGCTTCAATTTGATGGAATTTGAATCAAAATTACTAAGCTCAAGCAGGTCGCTAACCAGTCTCGACATACGGTCCGCTTCCGTGTTAACCACCTCGAGAAATACGCGCTGCATTTCTGGGTCATCTACACGTCCATCGAGGATGGTTTCGGTATAACTTTTTATACTGGTTATAGGGGTTTTCAGTTCGTGTGAAACATTCGCAACAAACTCGCGTCTCATATTCTCAAGTCGTGAAGATTCAGTTACGTCCTGTAACACGAACACAATGCCTACTTTATTCGACTGTTCATCGAGGAATGGGGCAAAATTAACCCTTAATATCATGCCCTTTGTACGGATAGTTTTCGAACCTGCCTCAGAATCCACGCGACCAGAGTTATAAATAGAAAGCAAATCACCGATCAAATCATCGTCAAAATGCGTACCATCCGAAAGCATTTTGATGGCTTTTGGGTTAGAATGGATGATTTTACCTTCCGCATTAATGGCGATCAAACCATCTTCCATATAGTTGATGATGGCTTCGAGTTTACTTTTCTCTCTTGATATCTCACTGATACCGTTCTTTAATTCACCCGCTAAAAAGTTAAACGTTCTAGATAAGGTCCCAATTTCGTCCTCGGATCGAATTTCAACCAGTTGATTAAAATCGCCTTCCGCTAATAGTGTCGCCTTTTTAGTGACATCGTTAATCGGGTCTGTGATGCTCTTCGAAATAATGAATCCGATAGCAACTGTGATGGCCAAGGACGTAATGATGGCTCTAAAGATGATCATCCTTGCTTTGCTGATGGTTTCATAGATATCATTCAAGTCGTAACGCACATAGATGACGCCGAGCTGAACGTTATTTTTTATGATCGGGTAGACTTTATCTTTGGTTCTAACCGTTTCACTCAGCTTAAGGTTCATCTCGACAGTATTACCAATCAATCCTTCAATTACTAGCTTATCATTGAGGATTTCTGTGACGTCTCGATTGAGATTCTCAGTACTGGTGGCCACGATGGCATGGGTTTGGTTATCGATGATAAACATCTCTTCACGAAGCCCTATGTCCACGTGTCTGTCCAACGTTTCCTGAAGTTCATTTTGCACGTTGAGCAGATTATCCGTCTCAATTTTTGAAAGCTCAGATATCATAATCTGAGCTATATCATCGAGTCTTTTTGAGATGACATTAAGGTTATAATCTTCAAGCGATTGAACGATGAAAATCCCTGCGATGATCATGGCGATGAACACCAATAAGAAATAAATGATCGTGAATCGCGAACGTATACTTCTAAACATATGCCTCCGCTAATTGCGTTTAAAATAATACCCCACACCGCGTTTGGTCATGATATAGGTGGGTTCACTAGAGTCGTCTTCCACTTTCTCGCGAAGCCTTCTCACCGTAACATCCACTGTACGAATATCACCAAAGTATTCATATCCCCAAACATCTTTTAAGAGTTGCTCGCGGGTGAAGATTTGGTTGGCTTGCGTTGCTAAAAACTTTAGGAGTTCAAACTCACGAAGTGTAAGTTCAATGGTTTGATCTTCCTTCATTACTTCATAACGGTCAAGGTCGATGGTCAACTTTCCAGCGTGGATCACATTCCCACTATTACCGGTGCTTTCAGTATCAACCAATGTCAGCCTTCTAATATTCGCTTTTACCCGCGCAATCAACTCGCGCATTCCAAACGGTTTTGTTATATAATCATCGGCACCCAGTTCAAAACCGAGCACTTTATCCACTTCTTCTTCTTTTGCAGTGAGCATGATGATCGGCATATTGAAAGACTCTCTGATTCTTCTACATACCTGAAATCCATCAAGCTTCGGGAGCATCACATCAAGTAAGATTAAATCAGGTTGAAACTGATAAACCTTTTTTAGCGCTTCTTCACCATCAAATGCCGTTTCAATCTCGTACCCTTCTTTGACTAGATTAAATTTAATAATATCTGAAATCGGTTTTTCATCGTCGACGACGAGTATTTTTTTATTCATTGGTTAGACCTCCACTAAAAGTTAGAAGTGAGTTACACCCTCTATTTTATCTGAACCCTATAGAAAAAGCGAGTCTAAGACTCGCTTTAACATTAAAAATTAACATAATTTCTAGGATTCTTAGGAACACCGTTGATTCTCACCTCAAAGTGAAGATGAGGACCCGTACTATTTCCTGTGTTTCCACTATAAGCTATCGTTTGTCCTTGGAACACTTTATCACCCTTGCCCACCAAAAGCGAACTATTATGTGCATAAAGTGTGGTCATGTTACTACCATGATCTACGATGATATACTTACCATATGAACTAGAGTAGCCGGCAAATGTTACCACTCCGCCATCAGCGGCCTTGATATTAGAACCAACGTTTAAACCGATGTCGATTCCTGTGTGTCTTCTATACGATCTCCAAACGCCAAATTCAGAAGTGATTACACCCCTTGAAGCTGGATAAACTAGTTTTCCAGTTCCCATTTTTGGTGGTGGATCCTTTGTTCCCTTATAAACGACCTTCGCTTGAGGTTCTGAGATGACATTCTCACTTAGAACCGTTCTGCCTATTTCCCTACCGTTTTCACGGATGATTTCAGCGACGACAGCACGTTCACCATAAACACCATTGATTTTTGTCTTTGACTCCCCTTTATAAAGAGAAGCGGTTTCCTCATAAGTGACGTCAAATGCGATGGAATCCGAATAAGAAGCTTCCTCTACAGTACGTACACTAATAAGTGGTGTCGGTACAACTAAGCTGATTTCTTGGCCGATTTGAATCGTTTCCGCTTTTACATCAGGGTTGGCCATCTCGAGATCATATGAACTAATTCCGTAATACTGTGCAATTACCCAAAAGTTTTCACCCTTTTGAACAACGTGTTTCTTCTCTTCTTTAGTGCCTTTTACAATATACTCTAACGTTGCTTCAACTGTGTCATAGTCTGTGAAATCCATGATATCCACATGACCTAGTTCAACTTTTACGTCTTCTGAAAAATACACATCTTTGAAAACGGAGCCTTCCACAGCCGTATACTTCGCTTTTAACTGCTCTAATAATTGGTTGGCTTCTTCTTCAGTCTTAAAGTTCGCAATCACGCGATCGTTCACTTTTAGCTGATAGGCTTTAACTGAAGCAAAGCTCATTACCTTAAACTCAGGTAACTTTACCTCTGTAACGACTTCAGCGGTTTGCGTTTGAACTTCAGTACCTGTCGCTTCTGTTCCTTCAGCGGTTACTGCTGCTTTTGGGATGCTCACCACATGTTGTTGAGATGCCGCTTCCAGCGCCTCAGGTTGATCCTTCGACATCGCAGATAACGATGAAAAACCGATGACTGCCACTGCAACTAATGCGGTTGCACCTGCAACATAGTACTTGTATGGCTTGATAAAGCCGTAGGCTTTCTGGACATTTTCTTCCACAGCCTTTTTGATAGGTTCTAACTTTGTGTGATTTATTTCAAAATTTGTGAATGTGCGTTTTTCTGAACCTATCTGCGTTTTAGAATGATTGTTCTTAACAATTCCGTTTAATTTTGAACCCGCAAAGTAAAAGGGGTACAACACGGTAGCCACTGCCTTCGCCGCATTTTCACTGATGCGGTTATTGGTTGAGCCGCCTTTGACGACCACTTTTGCATTTGGTTTCTTATAAACGTGCTTGTTAGAAACCTTTACTCTTTTTTTCCCCATCCTATACTCCTTTAGTAATGGTTGTTTCAACGGTTCTATCTCTTTTGAGTTAAAAATACCTCCTTAATTATAGCATATGTTTAGACAATTATAAATTAAAAATTTCATTTTGATGACAATGCTCCCTTTTAATCACAAGATATGCTTTGATTTTTTCCATTATTACCAACATGTTGTGCTTTTAAGTTAAAAAAAATATTAAATTGCCACACTAAAGCGCGAGCGCTCAAATTAACATCAAAATATGTCTGTCTCCACCTATTCAATCGATGATATAATGAAACCGAAGCAAAACAGAACCTAGCGAGGATAATCAACATGGCATTTTATAAAAAGGCTCCAGAATTCGATTTAGGCGAACTTAATATAGAAAATATCTTCATCACCGATTTTATGCCATCCGCCAGCGGAACTTATGTAAAGGTCTATTTACTCGGGTTAATGTTCTCTAAGGAAGAAAACAAAGACTTCAGGTATGACCATCGCATCCTGGCGAACATGTTAGGGATGCCTTTACAGGATATCCACGAAGCTTGGCAGTACTGGGAGAGGGTCGGCATCGTCACACGTCATTTTCATGAAAAGCAACAGGAATACGATGTGGAGTTTCATTCATTGAGGGCTCTTTATATCCAAAACAACTACAGCAGCAAGACACCCCAAAAAACAGTCGCCACTCACGATAAAGTTTTAGGCAACATACAGGATGAAGCCTATCGTCGTCTAATGAAATCTGTGGAGTCCATGGTTGGACATCCCCTTTCATATAGCGAGTCCCGCGAATTAAGCGATGTGTTCGAAAACTATTCTAAAGATGCAGATTGGGTCATACGGGCTTATCAACACGTGTTTGTTGAGAGAGGTATCAAAAACTTCAAGGTCGTCAAGCAAACGATGAACCAGTGGCTTGAGCTTGGTCTTACGACGGTAGATCAGGTCAACGCCCATTTGGAAGCCACTAGCGAGCGTTTTACCGTTTATAGAGAAATCCTTAAGTTGCTCGGTATTGCTTACCGCATGCCTAATCAAGGCGAAAAGAACGTCATTGACCAATGGCTTGACCAATACGGATTTGAACCAAATGCGCTCTATGCGCTCATCCCGGAAATATCAAAAAAGACACTCAACGTCAGTTTCAATTATATCGATAAAGCCCTTTTGTCCTTGAAAAATGATAATATCCGCGACCTTCAAGGATTTCTCGCAAAAGGTGACGCTCCTAAAACCGAGCCAAAGCCATCGCATAAGAAGAAAAATTATACCATAGAAAAAGACAAAACCTACACAGAGGAAGAGCTGGAAGCGCTACTTCTGAGGCGGAATAAGTAAAGGTGATCTCGATGAATAGTGCATATCAAGAAATTATGGAAAGCTACCGGCGACAACAAGAAATGAACAAGCAAAGTCGTAAGCAAAGGAAGACTGAGCTGTACGCGAAAATACCACGCCTTGCGGAAGTCGACCTTAAAATGAGCGTGCTTGGCTCTGGCATTTCCCAGGCGTTGCTTAAATCCCCGAAGGATTCCGAAAAGCTTTTGAAGGAATTAAAGAAAGAACTGGACGCTTTGAAACGCGAAAAGGCTGTCCTCATGACGGATCATGGTGTGCCAATGAATTACTTGGAGCTTCATTACAATTGCGAGAAGTGTAGTGACACGGGATTCACCCAAACCAATCAACGGTGTAGCTGCCTGACACAGAAACTAATCAGCAAAGCCTATGAAATGTCGGGTATCGAACAGCAGTTAGAAAAACAAAACTTTAGTCATTTCGATCTAAAGGTGTTTTCTAACGCGGCACTGCCGAAAGAAAAACATTCGCAACGCAATAACATGATGCGAATCCTCGCAGAAGCCGAAACCTTCGTCAAATCCTTCCCTGCAGGAAAGAACTTGCTCTTCTATGGGTCTAGTGGCTTGGGAAAGACGTACATGTGCAATTGTATCGCAAAGGCCCTTTTGGATGAAGGGTATTCCGTCATATACCAAACGCCATTTTCTATCATCAATATTCTAGAGAAAAAGACCTTTAGTGATAAAGATAACCCCTTCGTCCAGGTTGCTTATGAGCAGTTGTTCGAGTCCGATTTGCTGATCATCGACGATCTCGGTACAGAAACAGCCAATACATTTACCATCAGTGAATTTTATAACATCATAAACGCACGCATCCTGAAAGAGAAAAGTACCATCATCAGTACCAACATCAAACTATCCGAAATCTCGAGCTTCTATAATGACCGCATCGACTCCAGATTGAAGGGCCACTATGAGATTATCAGGTTCTATGGACCTGATGTCAGGTGGGAAAACAAATAGCTATAAAATAGTAAAGCGATTGAGGGCACATGAACTGGCCGATCAATCGCTTTCTTTTTTAGTAAATAGCACCTCTTACGATGGTTTGTGTCCGCTTAGGACCAACTGAAATAATTTTAACAGGCACTCCCGTTAGGGCTTCGATTCGCTCCACATAAGCACGCGCATTAGCGGGTAACGATTCGAAGGTTGTGCAGTCAGAAAGGTCTTCTGTCCAGCCTGGGAGTTCCTCATAAATCGGCTCGCATTTCCCTAAAACGTTTAAGCTCGCTGGAAAATGTTCGATTTCCACATCACCGTAACGATATCCCTTACATATTTTAACGGTTTCGAATCCCGTTAAAACATCTAAAAGCATCAGTGCGATGCACGTCATACCGTTGACTCTTGCCGAGTATTTTACGATGACCGTGTCTAACCATCCACATCTTCTTGGACGACCCGTCGTGGTTCCGAACTCATTACCTGCAATTCGAATTCTGTCGCCGATCTCATTATCGAGCTCTGTGACGAAAGGTCCCTTACCGACACGCGTGGTGTAAGCTTTCGTAATTCCCACCACTTCACCGATTTGATTTGGACCGATTCCAGATCCGATGGTAAAGCCACCAGCCGTTGGATGTGAACTGGTTACATACGGATAGGTGCCATAATCGAGGTCGAGAAGCGTACCTTGAGCACCCTCTAAAAGCACTTTCTTTCCCTCTTTAAGCGCATCATAAACCACCACTGAAGTATCCGTTACAAATGGCTTTACGAATTTAGCATATTCCTTATATTCAGCAACCATCGCGTCTGCATCTAAGGCTTCTCCACCATAAATGGAAACGATGATCTTATTTTTAGCTTCAATTTGCTTTCTAAAAATCGATTCAAATACTTCTTCATCCACAAAATCACAAACTCGGATACCGCTGCGCTCAACCTTATCCATATAGCTTGGACCAATTCCCTTTTTAGTGGTACCGATCATGTCTGCACCACGTGCTTCCTCAGCCAGGCGATCAATTTCTCGATGATAAGGAAAAACCACATGGGCACGATCAGATACCTTAATGGAATCCGTAGAAACGCCTTTAGCTTTTAACCCTTCTATCTCTTTAATGAAACCTTGTGGATCAAAAACAACGCCATTTCCGATGACATTAATGGTGTTTTCATTGAGAATACCCGATGGGATCAAATGTAGTGCATACTTTTGATCACCCACAACCACTGTATGTCCTGCATTATTGCCACCTTGTCCTCTAACGACTACATCCGCTTCTTTTGCTAGGTAGTCGATCACTTTCCCTTTTCCTTCATCGCCCCATTGAGCGCCAACGATTACTACTGTGGACATGATTTACACTCCTTTTCGATTCTATTTCAACTTCCAAAGGAAGTCACTAGCATTTTTCTCCATAGTCATCGTAACAGAGGGCATCCACAAAGTCAATTCATTACGAATGATTTTAACATTTTGTTCAATTTTATTCGGGTTTATACGATGCTGGAAAAAACTCAGCTAAAGTTTTATCGATTCTAGGGCGAACATTCCATGCATTGATAAAGGCTTGATACTTTTCATAATCCAACTTTTTTTGCTCTTCCGATTTATCGCTTAAAACAGCCCTGATCAAAATGTTCTTAGGTGTATGGGTCATGTCGATAAATTCCAACACCTGCACTTGATAACCAACCGCTTCCAGCGCCTGCGCCCTCAAAGTGTCCGTCACGATGGTCGCAAGCTTATCCTTCACGACACCATGCTTGAGCAGGAGGCTCATTTCATTATTTTCAAGCTGATTAAAGAGCTCATGCTGACAGCATGGAACCGCATAAACCACCTTTGCCTTCCAAGCAACCGCTTTACCGATGGCTTCATCTGTAGCGGTATCGCACGCATGAAGGGAAACCACCATGTCGACGCGTTCTTCATAATCGAAGGCACCTATATCCCCGATACGGAAACTTAGGCCGTCATAGCCAAGTTGAACGGCAATCTGATTACAAAACTGGATCACATCCTGCTTTAAATCTAACCCGATAATTTTAACCGCTCGATTTTTAAGCTTAACCAGGTAGTAATAAAGTGCAAACGTCAAATAGGCCTTTCCACATCCGAAATCGACGATGGTGATCTCATCGCCCAAATAGGGCAGTACATCCTCTACAAATTCCAGATATTTATTGAGTTGCCTAAATTTATCATACATCTTTTTATAGACTTTGCCCTCTGAATCCATCACACCTAAAGCCTGCATAAAATCACATGCTTCACCCTCAGGAATCAGATATTGCTTTTTACGGTTATGGCTCAAATCCACAGCAAAACGCGTTGGCGGCTTTTTAAGCACCGTTCCTTCACCACGTTTGTTAAACAGCACCTGTAAATCCGACTTTTTCGTATAAAACTGGGCTTGCTTAAAATAGTGTCCCAGAACTTCTTCAAAGTAACTGACAAGCCCTTGTGGCGATAGATTCTCATGAAACACTTTTTGTGTGTCGTATTTTGACACCTGATAGTGGAGCTCCCCTTTAAGGACCACAGGTTTGACATCCGCTTTAATAAATGTTTTTTCCGCGCCCTTTTTCACATTGCTGAGCACACAAAATATGAGTTCGTCGCCTAAAACTAAGGCCTCTATGTCTTGATGATTATAGGATCCCATACGTCATCTTTCCTTTCTGAATCAAATCAACTTTACTCGAACCTTCCCTTTTATTTTAACTTTTTCCAGACGCATTAACAATAAAGTGTTTGAATCGGTCTTCGCATTGTATAATAGTAATGGAGGAACGATTATGCCTGATTTTTGGACACATCACTATGCCGCTTTAGAAATCAAGAAACAGCTACCCCGCCGTCTACTATGGCCTGACGCTATGGATGCGCTCTATTTTCTCGGAGCACAGGGGCCAGACTTCCTATTTTATATCGGTAGGTTTAACCCCTGGTACACAAAGGTTTATCGTGAAACGGGGAATGAGGTTCACACCGAACGGATAGAAGAGCTGTTTCGATCCCTATTCCAGACCTGTGCATCACTGGACAACGATGCCGCACGCGCCTACCTTTTCGGGTTCATCAGCCATTACATGCTCGATGTTTACTGTCATCCCATCATCGACCGTTTAGGTGATGCTACTGATGGTCATAAACGCGTGGAGATGGATTTTGAAACGCTTATGTTATATACGAAATGGCAGATTCCTGCACGTGATCTACCCCTATCAGCCTATGCGTGCACGGACAGTTCGTTAAAGGAGGGATTTACGCCTTATTGGAACAGGCTGATTCCTGAGCTTTATGGCACCGAGGTAGACGATGTTCCCCTTTTGATGGGAAGACGTGATATGCTGCGAATTCAATCACTCGTGTCACGCGAAGTGATTGGCACAATTCCGTTTTATAAAATACTCGGCAAAGCGCTTCATTACGACCTGTCATTATTGATGTTTTCAAAAGTCCCTGTGGATAAGCTGTCTGAGGTGCGGGAGTTTTCCACTTTTTTGACACATTATCATCAGGCAATTTCTGTCGCTGCGATATGTATCGATGACATCGCCGTGGCACTTGAAACGAAGACGTTACCCGATTCATTGGTGAAACAATATTTTGATAAAAATTTTTCTGGGGAGGCCTATGCGCATGATTCAAGAACGGTTAGAGGCAAATAAGGCAGATCAAATCAAGGCACTACAAGAACTCATCAAGTTTCAGAGCATAAAAGGAGAACCTGAAGAGGGCGCACCTTTCGGTCGTAGCATCGAAGACGCACTTGAGTACATGCTCTCTCTCGGTGAGCAAATGGGGTTCAAAACAAAAAATGTCGACCACTATGCTGGCTACATCGAGTTCGGCGAAGGAAAGGAAATGGTAGGCATTCTCTGTCATTTGGACGTGGTGCCAGAAGGAGAGAATTGGACTTTTGGTCCATATAGCGGTGAAGTCGCCGAGGGAAAGCTTTACGGTAGAGGGACTTTAGATAATAAAGGCCCAGCTATTGCATCACTATATGCCATGAAAGCGTTAAAAGAGTCAGGATTTGTTCCTAAAAAACGCATCAGGCTGATTTTGGGAACCAACGAAGAAAGTGGTAGCCAGTGCATCGATTACTATTTAAAGCACGAGGAAAAGCCGACAGTGGCATTTAGTCCTGATGCAGACTTTCCCGTTATCCACGGCGAAATGGGCATCGTACTATTCGATCTGGAGATGGACTTCATCGACGCAGATCCCGATGGCGGTATCGAGATTCTTTCCTTAATTGGGGGCAATGCACCCAACATGGTCCCAGATTATGCTGAAGCTAAATTACTGGAAACTCGCCCGATAGAAGACATCGTACGTGCATTTAATCAAACCCGTGGCGCTAATATTGAGTACGAAAAGATCGATGGGATTACGGTTCTTAAATCGCATGGCATTTCTGCTCATGGCAGCACGCCTGATAAAGGCTTAAACGCCATCGGACAGCTGCTTACCCTTCTGGATCTCGTCGATATACAAATAGGCGATCAGTCGAATTACGTAAGGTTTTTAGCGAATCGAATCGGCATGGCATATGACGGTAAAGGCATGGGCATCGCCTTCGATGATGCTTATAACGCTCTCGTTCTTAACCTGGGGATGATTCAAATGGACCAATCCCACGGAAAAGCGACCATCAACGTGCGCTATCCCATCACACTCAAGGAATCGAAAGTTAAGACAGCTCTCGACAGTACCGTTAGGGGAACGGGCATCGATATGAACAACTGGAAATGTGCTTCGCCTTTGTTTTTTCCACCTAGCCACCCATTGGTGTCGACACTCATGGATGTCTATAAGGAAAAGACAGGAGATCTAGACGCAAAGCCGATCACCATCGGTGGTGGCACATATGCGCGATCCATGCCGAATGCAGTGGCATTTGGCGCATTATTCCCGGGTGCTGAGGATACCATGCATCAAAAGGACGAATTCATCGATTTAAACGACTTCAGCAAAATGACCGATATCTTTGCAGAAGCCATCATGCGACTTTCTAAATAGTTTAAAATCAAAGGCGAAGTTCAGATGAGCTTCGCCTTAAGTTTTATCTATTAAACTATAGTAGCTTTTTCAAGTAGCTTCTGAAATCCTCTGAAAGCTCCTCATTCCTAAGGGCGTACTCCACTGTGGCGATCAGGTATCCCAGTTTGTCCCCTGTATCATATCGTTTGCCGTCAAACAAATAAGCATAGATTTCCTTTTGCTGATTGAGGCGTCTCAATGCATCTGTAAGCTGAATCTCCCCATTTTTTCCTGGTGGTGTTTCCTCGATCATATGGAAGATATCCGGCGTTAAGATGTAACGCCCCATGATGGCGATATTTGAAGGGGCTTCCTCTATGCTAGGCTTCTCGACGAGATCCTTCACCTCATATAGGTTTTCGCCGACTTTTAAGCCATCGATGATGCCATATTTATTTACCTGGCTTTTATCCACGTTTTGGACGCCGATAATCGTGCTTTCATAGGTCTCATACATATCAGCCAATTGTTTGATACATGGGGTCGTGGCATATACGAGGTCATCGCCTAATAAAAGGGCAAAGGGTTCGTCGCCGACAAACGTCTTAGCGCAATGCACCGCATGTCCTAGCCCTTTTGCATCCTTCTGACGCACGTAGTGGATGTTGGCCATGTTTGAAATGCGTTCCGTCAGTTCCAGAAGTTCTTCCTTCCCATTTTCTTTTAAAAACAGTTCCAGTTCAGGCGATCGGTCGAAATAGTTGGCGATATCTTCTTTATTACGTCCGATGATGATGAGAATATCTTCGATGCCTGCTTCGATTAGCTCTTCCACATTATAGTGAATCGCAGGTTTATCGACGATGGTCAACATTTCCTTAGGTGTCGATTTGGTCGCAGGCAGAAAACGCGTACCAAATCCCGCCGCAGGAATTACAGCCTTCTTTACCTTCATGAGTATTCCTCCCAGAATTCGCTGAGCTGTTGCTCAATGCTTTGTAGTGTGGTGTAGTCTTTCCCCCAATCACGAGGAAGGACCTTTCTATAATAAGGTGTTCGGTAACGCTGATCGACGAGCAGGATAATGCCACTGTCACGTTCATCTCTAATGACCCGGCCCGCACTTTGCATCACTTTATTGACGCCTGGATACTGATAGGCAAACTCAAAACCTCTTTGATAGGACGCATCAAAATACGTTTTAATCAAATCGTTTTCGAAGTTGATCATGGGGAGTCCCACTCCGATAATCATCACACCGATGAGCAAATCGCCCTTTAAATCGATGCCTTCTGAAAAATGTCCCCCCAGGACGGCAAATCCAATCAATGATTTTCCAACCTCACTAGTGCGTGCTGATAAGCTTAATTCAAACTCATTTAAAAACTCGGCTTTCTCATCATCACTTAAATCGCGTCTTTGCTTAATTATATCATATTCCGACTGATGAAGCGCATCGAACAATTCATGCACCTTTTGCATATACGCATAGGACGGAAAAAAAACCAAATAATTGCCTCGCTTACTGGAAACCAGCTGTCTAATATAGGCCGTCACTTGAGGGATGGCGTCATCGCGGTCCTGATATTTCATCGACACATCCGTGGCATACAAAATCTTACGTCGCTTAGGATCAAAAGGCGAAGGCAATGATAGCGCTTTGGGCTGTGTATCCCCCGTCAGCAACGTCGTATAGTACTCGATGGGCGTTAGTGTGGCTGAAAAGAATACCGTTGCACGGCTGTTATCTATAAATCGTTTGAGCTGCGTCGCCGGATTAATATTAAACAGTTTAAAAACCGTGTCGTTTGAATTTCCTTTTAAAATATAAAACTTGTAACCGCTGTCATAGAGTTCACTAATTCGGAGATATCCAAGCAAGTCAAAGTAAACCTCAAGCACGTCATCATAAAAGACCGCTTGGTGATTTTCAGTCAGCCATTTTTCAATAGCAACTGATCTTTTCTTAAACTGTTCGTATAAGTCGGACACCTCTTCATCCGAAACATAGATGCCTTGTTCATCACACCGTTTACGGACTTCGAGTAGCGCTTTGTTGATGCCATTGATGGCTTTTTTTAACCCTTCATCCCTGGGGTTCTTTTCCAGGTGTTTTTTTACTGCGTAAATCTTTTCTTTATGAATCTCTGCAGAGTACATCATGCGTGCACGGTCTACGAGATTGTGCGCTTCATCTACTAAAAACACATAATTTTCTGTGGGAAATTCAAAAAAACGCCTTAAGTATACCCGGGGATCAAAGGCATAGTTATAATCGCAAATGATGATGTCCATGAAGAGTGCACAATCGAGCGAAAACTCGTAAGGACAAATTTCGTAGGCTTTTGCATATTTCGTGACCAATTCTTTCGTCAATTGGTTCTCATGAGTGATGATGTCCCATAGCGCGTCTAAGCTCTTATCATAATAACGGCTCGCATAAATACACTTCTCTGGATAACAGGTGACCTGATCATTAATGCAAATTTTATCTTTAGCTGTTAACGTAATATTCTTTAGCATCAAGGGCTCATCGGATTTTTCCCGCATACGCTCTATGGCTTCCTCTGCCACCACCTTTGTTATGGTCTTTGCAGAAAGATAAAAAATTCGTTCTACGAAGCCTTGGCTCATGGCTTTTATGGCGGGAAATAATGTGGACATGGTCTTTCCAGTACCTGTCGGCGCTTCCGAGTATAACACGCCACCCTCTTTGATGGTGTTATATACATTGACGGCAAGCTGGCGTTGTCCCGAGCGGTATGCGTCAAATGGGAATGCTAATGCATCAAGGCTCGATTTCCGAAGCTCTGCCCAATCACTCTTAAATAAAAGCCATTTTTCATACCTACTCACGGTATCCTCGAGAAATTCCATTAGCGCCTCTGCGGAAAAGGTCTCTCTTAAACGTTTTATCTCACTGGATTCAAAGTGGGCATAGGTCAGCTGTATCTCGATGCAATCCAAGTGATTTTGCTCACAAAAAATAGCGCCATAAATCTTGGCTTGTGCCCAGTGGACAGGATACGTCATCGCCTCTATGTGCTCCAGTGATTGAGAAGTGCCTTTAATCTCATCGATTAAATAGCCATGCTCCATTTTTAGAATCCCATCCGCCCGTCCACTGATGGTTAGCGCTACGCTTCGTTCTTCATCCCGGCTTATCGTCACGGTTTTCTGAAGGGATACCTCCGCATCATAAGCGGCACCCTGAGATTTCTGTATTTTTTGATGAATTTTGATGCCATCAGCCATTTTTGATTTACCTTGGAACCGCAAATCAAGGTCGCCCGACCGGTATACAAACTCCACCAACTCTCTTACCGATATTTGAAACGCTTGAATCGTCATTTTCGCCCTCTGTGAACACATGTTCGTCTTCTTATTCTATCAAAAAAAGTTAAAAAGAGCTATAGCTAGCTCTTTTTGTTGTTCAAGCGAATGGGGGCACTAATCGTTTAGTGCCATGTAATGCGTCTCGTTTGTTAAAACCTTGCGCGAATAGGATGTCGCATAGGTTTTGTTTGCCTCATAGTATTTCTTTAAATTGCCGGCGCCACGATTATACTCCGAGAGTATACGGTTATAATCATTTCCATAGTCGTCCATCAGGTCATCAATATACTTGATGCCCAATGCCAAATTATATTCAGGTTCAAAAATTCGACTAGGGTCATATGTGATGCCGAGCTCTGGTCCAAAAGCACTTACAAGCCATTTTTCAGTACCCGGAATGATTTGCATGTACCCTCTATCGTTGGAGCTACCCACCAAGTCTTTCTTAAAATCACTTTCAATATCGATGATGGAAAGCACCAATGAATAAGGGATATCATACATGTCCGCATATTTCACCAACACTAATGCACTCTCATAATCCAGTGGCGTCGCCTCTGAGATTTCCTTCGCTTTTTCAAGCTGAGGCATTTCAAGGGCGTCAAAATCTGTGAACTTGGCAATTTCCTTATAGGCTTCCACCATTGGGAGCTGCACCTCTAAGGTCCTATTCGCCATCTCAAGTTCTGCAGATAGGTTATTTATCTTTTCTTCTTGTGTGCTTACTTGGGCTGTTAATGTTTCATTTAAATCTTCATAAGCTTCAATTTTTTTATTCGCCTGAACCTGATTCGCCAATAATGCGAATACCACAACAACGAGACAACCGAAGGTTCCTAAAAAAATCTTGTTACTCGATTTCATGATCTCAACCTTTCTTAAAATAAATCGAACATAGCAAAGGCGCTATGTTCATCATGACTTCCAAATTATATCACAAGGCAAAGTCTTGTCAATTAAGAAAATGTAACTTATGTTGTTAACCACTAAACACCTTTCGAGTTTTCCTTATTTTTCCTTCTACGAAAACCTTCCAATTGCTTATTATAATGAGCGGTATTCAAAATTGTACATTATTGTATTGTGTTTTTTATACAAACGAAATCCCATAATTATCCATATTGGCTTCAACCCCATGAAAAGAGCGGGATTGAACAGATTCATTCACTCCCGCTTTACAAGCCCCAATTTTGCTATTTTTAACGATGATTTTGATAATAGGTCCATTCATAAAGTGTAATAAGCTCATATAAACTGGTTCTTGAGGTACTATTAAAAAGGGTTTCCACATCCTCATACGCATAATCCGCATTTACACTGGCCAGTAGCGTGCTAATCCGTTCATAAAAGTAGGCATCCATTTGAGTGGCCACTGTATCATAGATAACCTTTTTCGCTGCTGTTTCATCAAGTCCACTTATTTGCTCCGAAAACGCCGCATAAATCACTTCATGATGTAAATTCACATCAAAAACACGCATTTCCTCACGAACTAACGCCAGCACCCGATCCATTTCATCAGGTGGTGTGGGCACCTCATAACGCGTGGTCTCCTCACTCAGCGGTTCCAATGTTTCTGAAATGACACGACTTTTTCCGCCACATCCCGTTAGCACCATGGCCACTATTAAACTCAAAATACCGACACGCTTAATCATGCTTTAACCTGCTATTCTGGTACGCTTGCATTTTTAAAAGACGGTTCGTGTTCACCTGGGTCTGATCCGAATTTGATGGTCCAGTACTGGACTGATTTGAGAGTGGATCTCCCCCTTTTATCACGGGACTATCCTTCTTCTGAAGCTCATTGATTAAAACACCGATTGTATCGGACACCTGTGATTGCTTAGCAATTTTATACTTGCGCTTAATCTTTTCGATATCATTATTCGCAAAGGCCAGTATGATATTGGCTTCTTTAGAACTGATTTTCTCTTCAACCATTGCGATGACTTGATCCGTTAAGGATTGATTGGTCACCTTTTTACTGACAAAAGGTTTACCTGGATCGGTATCATCACTGAGTAGATAAGCTGCCATTTGTCGTTTACGGTCAGCCTCTGCTGAGTATGGATCAGCAGACTCTGATTTGACACTTTGCCTTTCATCAGAAGGCTTTGTAAAAAATCCTGCTTGGAACTGATCCGATTCCTCCACTAACGGTTTTGCGATTTCCACGACATCAGAGCCGCCTAAAACATTCGACTCGCGGCGCACAGGAGGCTCGTTTTCGTAGTCTTTTGACAAAAAACCTTTAAGACGAAGGGAGTCGAATGCGCGTTTCGCCGTATTAATCCCACAGCCCATGTAGTCAGCGAGCTGTTCAGAAGTCAAATGGACCTCTTCACCTTGACTCATGAGAACCATCAGGCACATTTTTTCGTAAATATCCAAGGATTTGTTCTGAAATATCTCATTTTCTATCTCACGCCAAAATGCCATGGGGTGCTCCTCTCCAAATCATAGGTACTGTTAACGGTTTACTGTTAACAACTCAAGCAAAGTATTTCAAATAAATAAGAGAGCGATTTTCTATTTGTCGCTCTCTTAGTAATCTGACAATTTAAGAAATCTTAATTCTAGTTTAATCGATTAACTGTATTCTGTGAAACACTTTTTTGCCTTTTCTAATCATGAGTTTACCTTCATTAAAATCCGCCAACTGAATCACTTTACCAAAATCTGAAACGACTAGATCTTGAAGTGCGATGCCATTTTGCTGCACCAGCCTTCTTCCTTCACCTTTCGATGGAATGAGGCCTACTTCTAATAGCAAATCGAGTAAAGGAATCCCCTCTTCGAAACGCGCCTTTTCCAGTTCAGATGTCGGAATGTTTTCAGAATCGCCACCGCCTGCAAATAGGGCGCGTGCAGCCTCAAGTGCTTTATTTGCTTCATCTTCACCGTGTACGATTTTAGTAAACTCATACGCGAGCACTTCTTTCGCTTTATTGATGCCACTGCCTTCAAGTGCAGCCAGTGCTCTCACCTCGTCCATCGGTAAGAAGGTCAGAAGTCTCAAGCAATTTTCCACATCCGCATCTTCAACATTTCTAAGGTATTGAAAAAGCTCATAAGGCGATGTCTTGTCAGGGTCAATCCAGACTGCACCATTCTCAGTCTTACCCATTTTTTTACCATCACTGGTTAATAGCAGCTTAAAGGTCAATCCAAAAACTTGCTTGCTCTCCATTCTCCTAACCAAATCCACACCCGCGATGATGTTGGACCATTGGTCATTTCCACCGAGCTGCATTTGGCAATCAAATCGTCTACTCAGTTCTAAAAAGTCATAGGATTGCATGATCATGTAATTGAACTCCAGGAAACTGAGACCCTTTTCAAGGCGTTGCTTAAAGCATTCCGCAGTGAGCATGCGATTAACGGAGAATTTGCTACCGATTTCTCTGATAAAAGGGATGTACTCAAGTTTATCTAACCAGTCGGCATTATTGGCGATATAGCCATTTTCTCCGTCAAGTGTCAGGTATTTCTCCATTTGCTTTCTAAGCATGTCGCCATTATGCAAGATATCTTCAGGGGTAAGCATTTTTCTCATGTCTGTCTTACCTGAAGGATCTCCGATTTTTGCAGTACCTCCACCGACGAGTGCGATGGGTTTATGCCCAGCGCGCTGCATGTGCATCATGACCATAATTTGGATAAAATGGCCTAGGTGTAAACTATCTGCTGTCGGGTCAAAACCGATATAAAAAGTGACGCGCTCTTTTCCTAATAATTCTCTTACTTCATCTTTATGGGTTACTTGCTCGATGTAACCGCGTTCCATCAACACATCATAAATATTGTTCATATTGTCACCTCTCACTTTTTTCAAAAAAAATAAGGGTTCTCTTCATCGAAGGACGAGAGAACCCGTGTTACCACCTTACTTCATGCCCATAATTAGCGGCACCTCATAACCAGTTAACGCCTGGCATACGTAGCACTTTCATGCTATGGCTAATGGCGCGTAATTCAGCGTACAAACTGCCAAGTTTTCACCAACCACTTGGCTCTCTACATCAAATTTGGTACACCTACTGAAACCCTATCATCGCCCGTATATAATTATTGTAAAGTATAAATAAATTTTGTAAGGTTGTCAAGCCGAAATCCACGAATTCATTAAGGCGATTTCATTACATTAACTTTTCGACGTTAATGGAGCGGTCTTTGACCAAATCCACAAATCGGTCACCCACCTGAACCAACGGACGTGTCGGGAAGTTGCCGTCCACATAGACGATTCTGCCTTCTAAGCCGTTGCTTAAGAGAACAGTTTTCCCGACGAAATACTCAGAAAGACGTTTGATAAACACATAGCAAACTTCAGAGTCGAACAGCTTACCACTGGACCACGCTAAATAATCGGCAGCCAGCAGTGGCGAAATCGCCTTTTTATAAGGACGATCCGTTATCAGCGCATCGAACACATCGCACACCATGATAATTTTAGCAAAGTCGTGAATTTGGCTCTCCCTGAGTCTGAGTGGATATCCAGAACCATCCAAACGCTCATGATGGTGTAATGCGGCGTACTTGATATTCGAGGTCACGCCTTTTGTTTTTAACAGGATGCTATAGCCGAACTGTGCGTGTTTCTTTATAAGCTCATACTCTTCCAAATCCACATTGTTCGGTTTTTTTAAGACGAAATCTGGCACATTAAGCTTTCCGATATCGAATAAAAGCCCCGCTTCACCCAGCTCCAGCAGCTCTTCCTGATTATAACCCAACCATTTTCCGATCATCGTCGCTAGAATAGAGACGCGCACCGAATGCTGGAAGGTATAGTCATCGCTTGCTTTAAGTTGATTAAGACGCATCAACACGTCGTTGTTTCTTACCATATCGGGCAGTGTTTCTTCCACATTGCGACGAATCCGCTCCAGGTCGAGCTCGCCCTCCTCGCGGATTTTTGAAAACACCGCTTTCGTATCCTCGATGGCCTTTTCATGCTTAACATCGATCGGAATATTGCCTTCACCTGTTAGGATATTAATTTCCATGTTGCGATTGACGACACTTCTTTGCGCCGGTTCGTAAATTTGATGGTCGATCTCCTTAAGATCCTCCATCAATTTATTAATGTCAAAATCAGAGCCTGTAGCATCCGCTTTACTGATGATCTTCTGAAGATTTAAGGACGTGTCCTCAAACGGTTCACCCTCATAATCTAAAATATAGATGTCCGTGAGTCCCATTTTACTTATTAGTGCAATATGTCTCGGTGTCAGCTTGGTTCCACGGCTTAGTAGTTCGACGATCCCCTCAGCATCAACGATAGGTGCTCCTAATATCATTCCTTCAACCAATTGCGTATGTTCCAATTTTCTCACAATCGTCACCATCAGCTTTCTTCATATTTATGGATTTATGAAAATCGATTAGTCTACTTCATTTGGATTAATCACAGCAAATCGTAAATGGTCTTCCCATTTGCCATTTATTTTTAGATATTCTCTAGACAGGCCCTCTTCACTGAATCCCAGCCCTTTAACCACCGCTAACGATGGCTTATTAGTCGGCATGACATTCGCTTCGATGCGATGAAGACCTAAGCTATTAAAACCATAGTCGATTACCACTTTTAAAGCTTCCTTCATGTAACCCTTTGAAACATGCTTTTCAGATAACTTATACCCAAGGTAACAGGACTTAAAAGCGCCTTTTATGATATTTGTTAAGGCGATGGTGCCAATCAACTCGCTTTCACCTTTTAACATCAGGTAGAAACGGATGGCTTCACCACGACTTAACGCTTCCTTTTCAAGTCTGAGCTCTAACCTTTTTCCTTCAAGCGTATAAAAGCTCTCTACCCTTCTGGGTTCATAAGGGTTAAGGAAATGCCTGTTTTCCTCATAATACTTTAGTACCTGTTCGGCATCCGCCTCATCGAGAACAGCCAGACTCAATCGTTCTGTCTCCAGCATCACCTGCATATTATCCCTCGCGCTTTACAGTATAAATCGCATTCGATAGCGTTGCAAACTCATGAATGCTCAATGCCTCACCCCGCATAATTTCCGGTATCTCGGCAAGCGCAAGCGCTCGCTTCGCCTGGTCCTTACTGATTTTAAGATGACCACTGGATAAGGCATTAAGAAGCGTTTTACGACGCTTTCCAAATGCGTCCTTTATGGTATTAAAGAACGTTTCCTCATCTAATAATACCACCGGCGGCTCCGTCCTAACCTTCAGGCGGATGACGGTGGAATCTACCCCAGGCATCGGCATAAACGACCCTCTGGAAACCTTGGTGACGATCATGGGCTCTGTAAAGTATTGTACAGCCACGGAAAGTGCGCCATAATCCTTCGTGGATGGCTTCGCGACCATACGGTCAGCCACTTCCTTCTGTATCATTACGATCAGGTCAGATACAGGAATGCGTTCCTCTAAAAACTTCATGATGATCGGGGTCGTTACATAGTACGGAAGATTGGCGATGAGTTTTGGCTTTTGGTCACCGAACTCATCTTTAACCAGTTGCATTAAGTCGACCTTTAAAACATCTTGGTTGATGACCTTAAGGTGTTCAAAACGCCCCACGGTTTCTTTTAAAACGGGTATTAGAAATTTATCGATTTCGATGGAAACCACTTTTTTAGTATGCTCGCATAGCGCTTCTGTCATAACGCCGATACCTGGTCCTACCTCCAGGACTACATCATCAGCCGATAGATCGGAGCCATCGACGATGCGCTCAATAACGCTGTCATCGATGATAAAGTTTTGCCCTAGTCCTTTGCTGAATTTAAAATCATATTTTTCCATGATGTACTTGATTGTACGTGGCGATGTCAGTCGCTCCATAATTACCTCTATTCTATATGTCGAGTTTTTCGACAGCGTTTATAAATTCTTGTCTCGTGACGCCATAATGGTTGAGCCGGTTTACAAACTGTTTCGCATTACAGTATCCGATTCCCAGGACTTTCCCTAGGCGATTCCGTCTCTCGGCAGCATTTGCATGTCCTTCCAGATCTAGCGCCACTAGATCGGCCTTAGTGAAGACGATTTCCGCATCCTGCTTAAGCGTTCTCACTTTTGTTAGCGCTTCGATGATGGCTTCTGGAGAAGCATTCTCGATACCGATATCATCTTTAAAAGTCGCATCCTCGCGACTGAGAAACGCATGCTTGCAATTGCTGATGCGCTTGCTTAAGCGCTCCCTAATGCGTTCACCAGCGAAATCGGGGTCAGTAAAAATAATGACGCCCGTGGTTTTCGAAGCATGCTCTATGCGTTTAAAAGTTGCTTCGGATATGCCGAAGCCTCTGGTGATGATGACTTCACATTTTACAGCACGTTTTAGTGCGGCTTCATCGTCCTTTCCTTCGACGACGATGGTTTCCTTAATAGATTCCATAGGTTTCCTTCTATATGATCTTAAAAAATCGTTTGGCGTTTGCCATGGTAACGGCAGCCATTTCTTCAAACGAAATCCCTTTGATGGTGGCAAGCCTTTCACAGGTACTTCTTACATACATGGGCTCATTCCGCTTGCCTCTGTTCGGTTCCGGTGTCAAATAAGGTGCGTCTGTCTCGATCATGAGATGGGATATTGGCACCACTTCAGCAACCTCAACAGACTTTCTGGCATTTTTATACGTCACTGGTCCAGCCAGTGAGATCATGGCGCCGAGCTTCACGTACTGCTCAGCCAGCTCACGGCTACCAGAATAACAATGCATTAGCACGCCAGTTTCAAAGGATTTCTCTTCCTTTAAAATCCTCAGCACATCATCGTTTGCATCCCTATCATGGATTATAACGGGCAGGTTAAGTCGTTTTGCGAGACGCAGCTGTTCTCTAAACCAGTATATCTGGACATCCTTCGGCGAAAGGTTACGATAATAATCAAGCCCAATTTCACCGATGGCTTTCACAACAGGCTTCTTCGCCAGGTGTTCGATCATGCTGAGCATTTCTGTATCCATTTGATCGGCATCGTGTGGATGGACGCCGACCGCTGCAAAGATGAAGTCATGGGCCTCTGCCAGTTCAACTGCTTTAACACTGGACGAAAGGTCCGCACCCGGATTGAGCATATAAGAAATCCCATTTAAGCGCGCCCGTTTGATGACCAGTTCGCGGTCATGGTCAAACTGTTCCGCATCGAGATGGGTATGAGAGTCAAATAACAAAATAGCCTCCTTAACAACAGAAAAAAATCTTCTTTCTATTATTATGCCTTAATCTACGATAAAAAGGAAGAGGCATGAAAAAAGACGGATTTTCATCCGTCTTAATGTGGAATCGTCTGTTAACGCGTGCGCCTACGAAACCTGACTGCCGTCCTCAAGATCTGCCGTAACCAGCGCGAGCTGTTCGCCACTTGTGGCCGCTAAAATCATGCCCTGAGACAGTTCGCCTCTGAGTTTAACCGGTTTAAGATTTGCGACGAGGATCACTTCCTTGCCGATGAGCGACTCTGGGCTAAAGTGCTTCGCAATGCCAGATACCACTTGTCGCTCTTCATTCCCCACTTTAAGTGTGAGAATCAAAAGCTTATCAGCGCTCGGGTGTACCTTAGCAGCGACGACTTTCGCCACGCGAAGGTCAACCTTAGCAAAATCATCGATGGTGATTTCAGGCTTGATCGGTGCTATTTCCTTCTTCTCTTCAGCCTTTGGTGCGGATCCTTGAGCAGCAGCCATTTGTTGCCTAGAGAGTTCCTCTAAAGCCTCAAGCTCCGCTTTGATATCGATTCTAGGGAATAGCGCTTCACCCTTTTGAACAGTAGTGCCTACAGGGTAGACACCGAAGCTGGCAGAAGTATCCCAGGCAGTGAGTTCGCCTTCGCTGATGTTGAGCTGCGTCCAAATTTTACGTGAAGTGTGGAAAAGAAACGGCTGAATCAGCACAGAAATAATACGGATCCCTTCGATGAGGTTGTAGAGTACGGTATCCAGTGTGCTTGCATTCGCTTCATCCTTCGCCAGTGCCCAAGGCATGGTTTCATCGATGTATTTATTGGTTCTTCTAACGACTTTCCAGATTTCTTCTAAAGCACCTGAAAAATCGAGGTTGTCGAGACGTCTATCCACCAGCTGGCTCGCTGCTATGGCCACCTGGATTAAATCTTCATCGAAGGCTGTGGCTGACCCTGATTTTGGTACGATGCCCTCTCTGTATTTTTCCACCATGGAAACGGTTCTCGATACGAGGTTTCCGAGGTCGTTTGCCAGGTCGGCATTGATTCGGTTTAAAAGGACCTCATTCGTGAACAAACCGTCTTGACCAAAGGTGTATTCACGTAATAAGAAATACTTGAGGGCATCGACGCCATAGCGGTTGATAAGAACCACCGGATCGACGATGTTGCCCACTGACTTGGACATTTTTCCACCTTCAAGAAGGATCCAGCCATGTCCAAACACCTTTTTAGGTACAGGAATCTCCAGCGCCATCAGGATAGAAAACCAGATGATGGTATGGAATCTTACGATCTCCTTGCCCACGAGATGAACATCTGCTGGCCAATACTTCGCAAAGTTCCCGTCCTTGATTTCTGGATAACCCAGGGCGGTGATATAATTGCTTAGCGCATCAAGCCACACGTAGATGACGTGCTTTTCATCCAGTGGTACAGGGATTCCCCAGTCAAACGTCGAACGCGATACGCATAAATCTTCGAGGCCAGGCTTGATAAAATTGTTGATCATCTCATTGATTCTCGATTTCGGCTCTAAAATATCAGGCTGTGATTCGAAAAGTTCGAGCAGACGGTCTTGATATTTCGAGAGCTTAAAGAAATATGCCTCCTCTTTGGTGACTTGAACCGCACGACCACAGTCTGGACATTTGCCATCCTTTAACTGGGAATCTGTCCAGAACGATTCGCAAGGGGTGCAGTATAGGCCTTCATACTCCCCTTTATAGATGTCGCCTTTATCATATAGGATTTTAAACATTTCAGCGACGCGGCGCTTATGGTCTTCATCTGTGGTTCTGATGAAGTAATCGTATGAAATCTCCATGGTCTCCCAGAGTTTTTTTATTTCATCTACGATGACATCGAGATACTCCTTAGGGTGTTGTCCCTTCTCCTTTGCGACGTTTTGAATCTTCTGGCCATGCTCATCTGTTCCCGTTAAGAACATGACATCATAACCCGTTACACGCTTGTAGCGTGCGATTGCATCGGCAGCTACCGTCGTATAAGTATGACCAATATGGAGCTTCGAGCTCGGATAATAAATCGGTGTCGTCACATAATATGTTCCCTTTGACATGAATAACCTCCTGGAAATTTAATTTGCAATGCATCAAAAAAATAAAAAAACCTCGCCCCCGCAAGGGACGAAGCTAGTCTCGTGTTACCACCCTAATTCGAAATTGCATCACTGCAATCTCCTCGTGTTGATCAATTAATCAACTGTACGATAACGTGTACAACTCCGTAATGCGCTACTGCATTCACGCACTCAGTTCAAGGGCCATGTTCACTGATCTCCCACCATCGACTTCCACCAAGCATCGACTCTCTATAGATGTTCTTTCAGCTACTCTTCCTATCATTACTTTTACTTATGGATTATGCAAATTTTAACATATGGCATTTAAAAGTGCAACTTAAAAATTTCGTAACATTTAAAAAAGTGGTTGCACCCATATAAATTTTATGATATTAATAGAGGAGCTTAGAAAGTACACTAAAAAATACAATTTTGACCAAGAGGTGTTTGATGACGAATAACTTTCATCCTTTGCTTAATCAATTCACTAAGGGAAAGATCAATTCAGTCAATTTCGATATGGATTCAGATATAATCTCTGTTGCTGTACACACTAACAACTCGGCTTCTCCTGCACAAATCATTTTTAAAGATGTGAAGGCCTTTTATTACATCGATCATGATTTAAATGCAGATATTCATCTGACTGACGAGAATTTAAACACCATCTCCTATGATGATTATGGGTTTGGTGAATTTTCAGCTGTAAACCCACAGACCGATGATGAGTTGTTCGTGTCCATACCAAATTTCGCGGTAAACATCAAAGACTCTTCCCTGTTTATCGACGCGCATAAAATCCTTATCAATGACCAAGAATTTAGAGTAAGATAATTAGGTGACCACAGAGGCTTTCTCTGTGGTCTTTAACTTTGATTTAGGAAAGTTTTGATGTATAATGAGGGTAATATCAAAGCAAGGAGGCAATATGGATAGTCAATTGGTCATCTCTGTGAAAGATTTATTGCTCTTCATTTTATGGGGGGGCATCGTCACCATCTTTGTTTATCTGATCATGATTTTAAGGCATGCACTAAAAGTGGTAAAAAGCGTCAACGGCGTTATAAACGATAACCGTCAAAGCATTGATGATACCCTCACCATCGTCCCAGATTTGGCGAAACACGTTGAGACCATCACTGGCGAAGTGGCACACGATGTCCAGGCCTTTAGACCAACGGTTGATAACATCGCTGAAACATCCCACAGCATTACAGATACGCTAAAAGAAAATCAAGGCTTCGTGGATGGCCTTTCGTCTTTCATGCATACGGTATCCATCGGAAAGGTCTTATATGACCGCTATTTTTCCGGAAAAATGCACGACATAAAAGACGCCGCTAACGAAGTTAACGAGGCTTTTAGGGACGCTGGAAAAAACGCTGAATAATAACGCAAACCTTGCAAAATCCTTAATTTACAATACTTTCTTTTTCTGGAACATTCATTGACAATTGGAAATAGATGGTCTATGATGAGTCTATGGAATGACATTGTCGTAATAGGAGGTATTGTAATATGAAATCTACTGGCATAGTGCGCAAAGTGGATGAACTCGGTCGTGTGGTAATCCCCATCGAACTGAGAAGAACATTAACTATCGGAGAAAAGGATGCACTTGAAATCTTTACCGAGGGTGAGACCATCATACTTAAGAAGTACGAACCTGCATGTGTATTCTGCGGGCAAGCGAAAGGCGTTAAAAACGTTAAAGGAAAAAACATCTGCCCATCTTGTGTAGATGAGATAAAAGAACTATAAAAAATAAGCACAGTGAATTTTCACTGTGCTTTTTTAGTCCTCTAAAAGGGCGGAATAAACCTCCGACTTTTTCATTTTTCGCTGGATTGCCACAGCCTTCATGGCCTCCTTTTTATCCATACCCGTTTTGATCAGTCGATTCACATGATCTGCCACGGACTCACTTAAATCATAAGCCATTTCATCTTCAGTCGTCATCTTATAACCACGAACGAGAAGAACGATTTCACCCTTCACCTCATGGGCTTCATAATAGGCGAGGATGTCCGAAAGCTTGCCCCTTTCAAACGTCTCATAGCGCTTGGTCAGCTCTCTGGCCACCACGGCATCCCTTTCACCGAACACAGAAATGAGTTGTTTTAAAGTTTCTTTTAACCGATGTGGGGATTCATAAAAGATTAGGGTTCGCGTTTCTTTTGCAATTTTCTCTAAAAGCTGTCTTCTTTGCTTTTTATCACGGCTTAAAAAACCTTCGAAAACAAACCGTGATGTGTCCAGCCCCGATCCCACCAGAGCGGTGGTAAAAGCGGTCACTCCAGGTACCACCTCGAAAGGCAAGCCTGCCTCGATACATAGTTTAACCAGCATTTCACCTGGATCGGAAATTCCCGGCATGCCCGCATCCGTAACGAGCGCCACATGGTCGCCAGCCCTTATTTTATCCAGAATTTCCAGCCCAGCCCGTTCCATGTTATGCTCATGATAGCTGTATAGCGGTTTTGAAATGCCGAAGTGGTTGAGGAGCTTAATGCTGTGGCGCGTGTCTTCCGCATAAATCACCTGACATTCCTGTAGGGTTTTTAATACCCTTAGTGTGATGTCATCCAGATTTCCGATCGGGGTCCCACATAAAGAGAGTTTTCCCAGATTAGGGCTGCTTTGATCTTCATTCTCCCTCACGTCGATTTCCTCCTTCAAAAACAGTGATATTTTCCATGCCGTAAATCCGGTAGATCTCATCGGTGTATGATCCATCCTTATTATAAACCACCAGCGGATCGTGGAATTTCAGGTCCGACTGACCGCCCTTAGAGCACATGATCAAAAATATGTTGGGCTTTTTATCATGAAATGGCTGAATAAATCGAATCTCCTTGGGTTCCAATGAATGCGCACGACACAGCGTAAGAATATCCACTAGCCGATTAGGCCGGTGAATCATGTAAAACCGCCCTCTAAACCGCAGTAATCGACTCGCCTGGAGGATAATATCCTCTAAACTGCACAATATCTCATGTCGTGAAATCATTTTTAGTGTGTCGTCATTTTTAATGCCACCCTCACCCGATATATACGGTGGGTTGCTAAACACCACATCCAGCGTTCCCTTTTCGAAGTACTTGCCTGCTTCTATCAGGTTATCTTGAATAATCTCGATCCGGCTCTCCAGTCCATTCATCATAACACTTCGTCTTGCCATATCCGCCACTTCGGGCTGGACCTCGAAAGCTCTAATTTTTTCAAACGACGCCTTGCCCGACAACAGTATGGGAATAATGCCTGTGCCTGTTCCAAACTCCACTGCGGATTCATTTCGTTTCAGTTTGATGAAGTTACTGAGAAGAACAGCATCGATTCCAAAACAAAAGCCTTTGGGGTTTTGAATAATTTTAAGCCCATCCAGCTGCAGATCGTCGATGCGCTCACCTGATTTCAAATAGTTTGATTTCTCGTTCAATGGAAGCTCCTTCTATTTAAACTTACTCGTCCGCTTAACAAAAAACGTTTTGAAGCCTGAGACTTCAAAACGTTTTGACATTAATCTTCTAGCTTTTTTAGTTCTGCAAAATCAATCGGACCTGCATCGACTATCGGTGGTGCGACTTTATTCTCACGGTTGACTTCGATTACCTTTACTTCTGTTTTCTTATAAGCCACGATATCTTCACTAAGCTCGTTCGGCTTATCCTTAAGGACATGACGTACCTTTACTTGCTCAAGCAGGATATTGGTATCCACCACAACCGCATTGCCTTCTGGTGTTTTTACCTTATCGCCACGGTTTGGCATACCCACTCTAATCTGAACATACGTGTCATACTCATACTTAAGACAGCACATCAAGCGTCCACATAATCCTGAAATTTTCACAGGGTTAAGCGAGAGGTTTTGATCCTTCGCCATTTTAATCGACACGGGTGCAAAATCACCTAACCAGCTACCGCAGCAAATTTCTCTGCCACAAGGTCCTAAGCCTTTGACCATTTTAGACTCGTCTCTTACACCGATTTGTCTCAGCTCGATACGTGTTCTAAAGATGGCAGCGAGGTCTTTTACAAGCTCTCTAAAATCGATACGTCCATCTGCTGTGAAGTAGAAAATCACTTTATTGTTATCAAAGGTATATTCTACATCGATTAATTTCATGTCCAGCTCATGGTGCTTGATCTTTTCATTGCAAACACGCATGGCCTCTTGTGCTTTTTCTTTATTGTTATGATGATTGGCGTCATCCTCTGCGGTCGATACCCTTAATACAGGCTTTAATGGACTTACGATTTGTTCGTCAGCAATTTCTCGCTTTCCGATGACACAATCTCCATATTCGATGCCTCTGGCGGTTTCAACAATCACATGGTCGCCTTGATTGACCGGTACGTCTGCAGGATCAAAATAATAGATCTTACCGGCCTTCTTAAATCTCACCCCTACAACAGTGATCATTATGCCTCCCTTTCAATACATTTGAATAACAGCTTATCCACTGTTAAATCAAAATTCATATTACTTTTCAGTCGTTGATCGACTTCTTCTATCAAAGTTATTAACGCAATAGCTTTTTTCCTAGAAATCTGTGAAGTCCATTTATATAAATGGTCCTTATAATTCAGTATAGTTAAATTTTCACGACTAATCAATTGATAATTGTTTGTTTCACGAAAAATCATCACATCGCGTAGAATCGACATTAAACAGGAAAGTAGCGTTGTCACTTGTGCTTTCTCTTGCTTAAAATAACTGCCAAACTCAAGCACTCTTCCTGGATCCCGTGTGGCGATACCATTTACGAGCTCCACCGTCTTTTCCAGAACCTCAAGCGACGTTTCAAATGCGCATTTGGCTTCTGATGATATGACCTGACATCTAGAAAGGACGGTCTCAAGCATGGACTCCATGTGACACGTCAAAAAAATGAAAATTGCGTATTCTGGTGGTTCCTCGAGCACTTTTAAAATACGGTTTTGAGCGCGTTCTGTCATTAAATGCGCCTCTTTGATGATCACCACTTTGTGCTGACTTTCAAAGGGACGTATGAATATGAACGACTGAAATTCTTCCACTTGCGCGTTCTTAATCGATGCCCCATCCGGTTCGATGACCATAAGGTCTGGATGGTTGTTAGATGCTAGCTTTAAACATGACGAACAGGAACCACAACCTGTGTGTTCCTGTCGGCATAGTATTTTAGATGCAATTGTTTTAGCCATTTCCAGATCTTCCGAACCAGAAATCAAATAGCTGTGTGACATGTGTCCCTTTTCGAGCGCGTCACTGAAAAAATCAAGTACATTAAACATTTCTACCTACTACAATTTTAGATAATTTTCAACGTCGATCACGAACACGGTAGCGCCACCGACCGATATTTCAAGTGGCATTCCCATGACACTGTTATCGCCCATCAGAGATGTCGTCGTCGTAATTTCTTTTCGTGTTTTACAAGTTTCTTCTATAATCTTTATCGCTTCCTCGACTCGCTCCTTAGGGATTCCTATGATCAGCGTCGTATTGCCAGATTTCAAAAATCCACCTGTTGATGCAAGTTTTGTTACGCCGAATTCTGCAGTATTTAATTTTTTTACAAGTGAATGTGCATCTTCGTCATGCACAATGGCGATAATCAGTTTCATAAAATCCCCTCCTTAACCAATCAATTTCGACTTACTATTATAAGTATACCACAAAATATCGATTTAATTCATCAAACCGATCTTATTAAGGGGCATGAACCTAAAGACGACCTTTCCGATGATATCCTCTTCAGCCACAAATCCTAAATCCCGGCTATCCAAACTTACACTGCGGTTGTCCCCCATGACGAAAAACATGCCATCAGGCACCGTTTCCAGTGGAACACTTTTATTAGTAGCCGTACTAATATACGGTTCATTAAGTTCGACGCCATTGACCTTCACTACACCATTCGAAATTTCGATGGTATCATTTGGCCCTGCAATGACGCGCTTAATCAGATTTTTACGTTCTCCCTCTTTATGAAGCAGCTTCTGAATTACATTTAATCCCTCATAATCAGCTTCTGATAATGTGAGTTCGGATTTAAACGAAACGATATCACCTTGTTCAATTGATCCGAGCTTGACCATAAACAGCATGTCCTTTTCCACCAATGTCGGGTACATGGATGTGTTATAAACCGTCGTGGTAGCAAAGAAGAAATTGTAGATCAAAAAAATGACCAATGTAATCAATATGGCTTGAACCCATTCTAATAACTCGTGCTTTAATTTGCTCATCTTACACCTCAATCTTTATTTTCAATGATTACTTTCAAATGGGTTACGTCCTCAGGCACCAGTGCCAGGGTCTCTTCGATAATCCGCTCCCCAGGGACCAAGACAGGAATCCCTGGCGGATAAGGAATCACATAACTACCTGATACTTCTCCGACGCTCTCATGAAGCGTTACGGTCTTCAGCGCGGCATTAACTGCTGTATGTGCCGGTACTACGAAGGTGTCCATGGACGCGATTTTTTTGAAAACCCTATCGTAATGCGTTATCGTAACCACTGGTTGCAGCTCCTTAAGCATTAGATCCATACGGACATCTAAATCCAAAAGTGCCTTTTCCAGCTGATCAAAATCTTCGTTTGTGTTTAGAAAGCTTGCCATGAGTAGCACCATGGTCTTCGTCGCATACTCGGACTGTATGCCATAATCCTCACGGAGTCGTTTTGAAATAATATCACCATCCCATACACCTAGATGAAACCTCTCCTTTGGTACAGAAAGGATTATTTTCGTTACATCCATTAACGGGAACGAATCCGTATTGACGTTTTTTAATGGCTTCACAAATTTATGGAACGCTTCTATTCTCTGTTCGAGTCTTTCACTTTCACTGACACCCCGGTTCATGGCAATCGTCAGCATGTTATCAATAGAGGCCATAAGCACATAAGAAGGACTGCTGCTTTGAAGGCTTTTTAAATACCAGTCGATGCGGTCGCGCTGATGATCGGTTAGTATTCCTTCTTCTGAAAAATGTATGCAAGCCGTCTGTGTCATGGCCGGCATGGTTTTATGAAAACTCTGAATCACCACATCAGCACCTATTAGCAGCGCGGACTTAGGACCCTTTCTATGAAGTAAAAGATGCGCTCCATGTGCCTCATCAACGATGACCGGTATCCCTTTTTCATGGCACATACGAATCATCGGCTCAAGATCATAACAAACGCCTTCATAGGTTGGGTAGGTAAACAAAGCACATTTTACGCCGTCCAAACGCTCTTTTAGCTCAGAAGCATCGAACCCTAAAGGGATGCCTAAATAGTCTTCCATCTGCGGGTATAGATAAACTGGGGATAAACCGTGCATTTCGATGGCGTTATACACAGATTTGTGGGCATTCCTGTTGATGAGAATCAAATCCCCTCTATCTGTCGCACCCATAATGGCGCTTAGAATTCCCACAGTACTTCCACCCACAAGCATACGCGTTCTTTCTGAGCCGTAAAACCGCGTGAGTGCCATTTCCGTTTCTAAAATGCAGCCTTCAGCGTCATGCAGGTGATCAGCACCAGGAATTTCTGTAATATCATAAGCTAAAAGATCACGGTTATCCGAAAATAGAAGCCTGCCATTTTTATGCCCAGGCATATGAAACGAAACTAAATGTTCTTTTTTAAGTTGTTCCAATGCTTCTATCAATCTCATACTGGGCGCCTCATTTTTCGTTTTCGATCAACATGCGCTTTTATGGATTTAACATTTTTTTGCTTGCGTTTATAGAAACGATAGTCCCTCATTAGGTCAGACCACGAGTAAACCACCACGATTACAAAAAAAAGAATGATTGCACCAATAAAAAACCATTCCAAATAAGACATTTTCTACCTCATCATTGAGTTTTCAATATAAATTGCTATAATAATTCTAACACAATCAAAGGTTAGTTTCATTAATCAATTGTAAATTTTAGCTTATGCCTATTTAGAAAGGGGTTATTATGCTCGCAGGTAAACTTAGTACCATCACGCCATCATACACCATCGGCATCAGTTCAAAGGTATCCGAACTTCGAGCTGCTGGGAAATCCATCATCGACTTAAGCATCGGTGAACCCGACTTTTACACCCCTGATAGCGGAAAATTGGTAGCGAAAAACGCTATCGATGAAAACCGCTCAAAATACGATCTCGTTCCAGGCTTATTATCACTAAGACAGGCCATTTGCGATAAGCTTGAACGAGAGAACCAGGTCCATTATGCACCTTCAGAAATCGTCGTTTCGTCAGGGGCAAAAAACGCGCTAACCAATACCCTAATGGCCGTTCTCGATCCAGGAGATGAGGTCATTATACCTGCACCCTACTGGACCAGCTATCCAGAGATGGTAAAGCTCTGCGGTGGCGTGCCCAAAATCGTAAGTACAGAGGCTGAAAATGACTATAAGCTTACACTAGAGCAACTAAAAAGCGCTTTAACGCCTAAAACGAAGCTTTTACTCATCAATAATCCGTCTAATCCTACTGGTGCCGTGTATACAAAAGAAGAACTTGAACCACTGGTCAATTACTGTGTCGAAAAAAGTCTCCTCATTCTTGCCGATGAAATTTACGAGAAGATCCATTTTGACGCACCCTTTACCAGTATTCCCTCATTATCAGAAGCAGCAAAGGACATAACCATCTTGGTTAACGGATTTTCGAAGTCCGCAGCCATGACAGGGTGGCGTCTTGGTTACACGGCATCAAACGGACTTCTCGCTAAGGCGATGTCCACCATCCAGGGCCATCTTATTTCTCATCCGAGTACTATCGCCCAGTGGGCTGGACTTGGGGTCTTACAGGACGGAGATGAAGCGATGCGACAGATGGTGGAAACCTATAAATCCCGCAGAAACGCGCTTGTACCGCTCCTTGATGACCTTCCAAATACAACTTACGTATACCCTAAAGGCGCCTTTTACCTTTTTATCAGCTTAACCCATTACCGCCCATACCTTCCAAATGACACTTCTTTTTCTATGGCTATTTCCAACCGCCTTTTGGAAGATTACGGCGTCGCGGTCGTTCCTGGAATCGCCTTCGGCAATGACGATTGCATACGGATCTCTTATGCGACTAAACTCGAGTGGGTTGTCGAGGGACTCCAAAAAATAAGCCATTTCCTCAAAAGTCTAGAAGAAATGGCCAAATAACCTATATATATCTTATAAATCAATCTTTACTCCGTTTTCACTGCATGGTCTTCAAACAGATCATGCTTTTTTAATATGTTGAAAACGCGATTATCAATTCTAGTCAGTTCAAGTTTCAGTTTTTTCATGGGCATTTTAACTGTTTTTGAGATTCCTTTAGGTTCTTGACGCATACAGTCTATGCCATAGTGTAGTCTAAAAATTAGCTCACTTTTTTCATCAAAAACCGCTTCATCTAATATCAAACGAAGTTTTTCTCCTACCAAAGCCACTAACCTAGGATCCACTATTTCACTTCCTTAATTGAGCAATCAGCTGAACGGATTTAGCCACATATTGCTCGGATTTTGTATTTCGAATTTCTACGGTTCCCTCAGCGGGGCCATCATTCTTTAATAATCCCAAACCATCGAGGCTATTCTTTAGCTGAAGTGCGGTCCCCATATTCCCGTCGAAAATTTCGATTTTGCCTTTAAAATAAGCTTCTATCTGTGGTTTTAGGAAAATATAGTGCGTACAGCCCAAAACGATATTTTGTGCATTAGGACAATGTTGCTCTAAGAATGTACTCACACATTCCTTTATATAGTTCTGATCTTCTAGATGTTCTTCCACACAGGTCACCCATTCAGGTGCTGGAATCTTGATGATCCGATGCTCTTCATCCACTGATTCGACTAGTTTTTGAAATTTCTCTTCCTTCAAAGTCATTTCGGTTGCCAACACGAAAACTTGACCTTCCGTCTGTTTTAAAGCAGGCTTTATCGCCGGTTCCATACCGATGATCGGGATGCTGTAATGCTCCCTAAGCTGTGTTACTGCAGCGCTCGTCGCCGTATTACAGGCGATGACGATCGCTTTGACATCGCTTGCGACGAGCTCATCACATATCGCCGTTGAAAGTCTCAATACTTCTTCTTTTGATTTTGTACCATATGGCGCATTGCCAGAGTCGCCAATATAAATAAAGGATTCATTCGGTAGCAATGATCTTATGGTATTCAATACCGATAAGCCCCCTAATCCCGAATCAAAAATACCGATTTTACTATTTGAATTCAATTTATGCACCACCTATTTACTGTGTATACATTATTATAGCATATTTTTATGTCAATTTCATCGTTGATTCCAACACGCATTCGCTGTATAATGCTATTCGAGGAGGATATCATGACCATCGACTGCCGAAAATGTAAGCATTACTATATCACCTGGGATCCCAGTAATCCCATGGGTTGCAGAAAATTTAACTTCAAATCAAGGATCATGCCCTCAGAAGTCGTTTTTCAATCTTCGGGGGAACCCTGTAGAGGTTTTGAACCTAAACAACCGACAAAATAAAGGAGTTAGAGCAAATCAAATGATTGCACTAACTCCCTTTTTTGATTTAAGCTGTATATTTGCCGTCTATCGTGCAGATCCTTAAAAACCTATTTCGTTCCTTCAAGTTTCATATCGCCAAATTTAATCCAGTTCTTTTTACGCATAAACTCGCTGATGGCAAGTGATATAACCGCTGGTAGTATGAAGTGCATCACGGCAATCATAATGAAAAATGTCGTCGTATCAACCTTACCTGCCATCTCTGCATAAGCGCCGAACTGACCTACTAGTCCACTGGTACCCATGCCTGCACCGACGCTGTTACTTTCCATCCTAAGCAATGTGGTGCTAATCGGTCCTAAAATTGCACTGGCGATGATGGGTGGAATCCATATCTTTGGATTCTTAATGATATTAGGCACCTGAAGCATCGACGTACCCAAGCCTTGTGCGATTGCGCCACCAAATCCATTTTCTCTAAAGCTGATTGCTGCAAATCCGATCATGTTACAGCAACACCCAACGAGTGATGCCCCCCCTGCTATTCCTGATAAACCCAGTGAGATGGCTAGTGCGGCACTACTAATCGGCAGTGTCAGTACGATTCCCATAATTACAGACACGATAATTCCCATCGGAATAGGCTGTAACTCGGTTGCCGTGTTGATTACTTCACCGATCGCTTTCATTAATGACGCCATAATAGGGCTAATGGTGATGCCTACTAACCCCCCTACTAAAATCGTCGCCGCTGGAACGAGTACGATATCAACTTTTGTTTTGCCTGCGATTAGTTTTGAAAATTCGGCAGCGATTAAGCCGGAAACAAATGCACCCATCGGTTCCCCTATTGCGATGGCCAATTGCCCTGTCTCTAAAAACTTGACACTTCCAGCGCCGATAGCGCCTGCCACCATAGAAGCGAATATTCCGAGAGGAGAGGCTTTTACGCTATAGGCAACGGCCGCACCTATCGCTGGTCCCATCATTACTTGAGCGACTTTACCAAAATTGGCTAAGACCGTTAATCCTGAAAGCTCACCAATCTGCTTTAAGATCAAACCGATAATTAATGATGAAAATAGCCCAAGCGCCATGCCATTAAGCGTCTTGGTCAAATAATTCCTAATTTTCATGTCATTCATCCTTTCTGATTGTCTATTCATATGTCTTGTCATGCGATGCCTAAAAAAGGAGTTTTCACTCCCGTTAGTTAATCATCATTATTTCTCGAGTCTATCGATGTTTATGGTTACTCAATAAACCCCTTTTGTCTCAGTTCATCTACGATGAGTTTATAGACTCTCTCGCTTGGCACTTCTATCGTGTGGATATGGTCACCTGAAGTTAAACTTGCCAAAGGTTTAGCACCCGTGGCTTTTACCTTTTCGACAAACTTCTTAATATCCTCAATCGTTGCAATATGCAGTGTTCCGACGATTTCACCATAAACAGGGTGCTCAACGATGACATCGATCACCTTACCTCCAAATTCCACGATGATGGTAAGTTCTTCCTCCATGTGGTCGAAACCGTCATGCTTTGCAACAATCGTTTTCAGTAGACGGTGGCCTTCGTGTTTTTGCTGGATCATATAACCGCTAGACGTTGCCATTACAGGTATACCGGAAGCCCTTATGATAGCGATGTCCTGAACGATAACTTGTCTTGACACATCGAAGACATCTGCAAGTTCAGCACCTGTAATCGGATTATGAGAGTGTTTTAACTTCTCTATAATTTGCTTTCTTCGACTTTCGGACATGTTATTCATCATCCTTCAAACTTTTGAGTTTTTCTTCTTCAATCCTAACGATATTTTTGATATTTGCGTTGGAGTTGGCGATATGCATAACGAGCGCTTGTCTAGCACCTTCTACATCGTGGTTCTTAAGCGCTGTTAATATGGCACGGTGTTCATCCAGAGCATGCTGCATTCTACCAGAGGATCTCAAAGAATTATTTCTAGCTGTTTTAATAAACAGTTGAAAATCATTTAAGACACCTTCCAAATAACGGCTTTTAGTCGTCTGATAAAGGGTCTCATGAAACTTGGTATTAAGCTCAAAAAGCTTATCGACGTCACCTTTGTGCGAGTAAAACTCCATTAAGTCAAATATTTCTTCCAGTTCCTTTACTTCATGATCTAAAATCCGTTCAGCTGCCCACTGACCCACTAGCCCCTCGATACATAATCTAATCGTAAGGATATCATCGATATCTTCTTTGCTAATGCCTTTGACCACGACACCACGATTTGGGATATTATCCACTAAACCATCGAGCTCAAGTTGCTTTAATGCTTCGCGCACAGGTGTACGGCTTACTCCAAGTTCATCTGCGAGCTTGATTTCCACGAGCTTATCACCAGACACATATCTACCATTAAGAATATCCTCACGAATTTTCTCAAAAATAAGCGACGTTAGCGACTTGTTTTCTTTCTTCTGGTCAAAAAGATCCATAATATCCTCCAATTTCACACACATAGGTATCACTACTATTCTATCGGACATTCAAATGGGTGTCAAACCAAATCGCCCCAATGTACTGCTTTTGGATGCTTTTGATGTTCTAGCATTAAAAATCCAGTCCGGTTGGGCTGGATTTTTACTTTCGTATTAGTTGGAATCTTAATGTTATGCAAACGAAAAAACCTTCTCGCAAATCATATTTGCAAGAAGGTTTCTTAACTGGCAACGTTCTACT